>WNGA01000760.1_pt1 | contig 70184 bp, 53 predicted proteins | sample 5400061 | NCBI WGS metagenome assembly WNGA01 (sample SAMN13153366, study PRJNA577476) | soil metagenome | isolation source: 100 cm soil or saprolite under grassland replicate 2 | place: USA:California | collected 2016-06-15
GGGGAGGCCCCTCGGCCGTGCTCGGCGACGGACGAATGCGCCACCGGCGGCGGACTGTCGATCGACCCCTGAAGCGCAGGGGCCGGGCACTTCCGCGCGTGCCAACGTCGCGCGCGGAGAAGGACCTGTGCTGAGGTCACGGGAACTGGCGCGCGCCGTTGTCACGCGAAGTGCACGCCCGGCTAAAGTACTGACGACCGTGTCCGTCCGCAGCGCACTGATGATCCGGCGGTGCCTACGCCTCCGCGCGACCAAGGGGCCCTCCCCGGCTCGCGCGCCCGGACGGACGTGACTGCGCGTTCCGGCGGACCGGCCCCGGTGAAGCGGAAGCAGCCGCATCGTTCACTCATCGTAACCTGAAACGGCGGACGCTCGCTCCCGAGACGGCCGCCACCTCGGCGACGCCTGACGACGCCACCCCGCCCGCCGGGGCGCGCGGACGGGAGGGCCCTCACCCGCGCGGAGGCGTCGGAGACGTCCGATGATCGGTGCGCTGCGGACGGCGACGGTCGTCAGTACGTCAGCCGCATCGCACCGGGCGTGACAACGGCGCGCGGCAACCCCGCCGCGAGCACGGTGACTTCCTCGCGCGACGTTGGCACGCACGGCGGTGCGCGGCATCTGCGTTTCAGCGCCCTTCCGACAGTAAAGCGCCCGGTCGCGCATCCGTTCCCGTCGCCGAGCACGGGGGAGGGCCCTTCCGGACCAGCCCCGGTGCGGAACCGTTGGTGCGCAGGCGGCAACGTACGCGTCGAGCTCGTCATCCGGCGCAGAGCACGCGGTGGCGACGCCGTCGTGCACCTCGTGGCGGCGCCGGGTTACGGGATGCACTCTAGAGCCGCACGAGCCAGGTCGCGACGCCGGCCGCGAGGGCGAGGAGCGCCATCACCGCGAGGCTCGCGCGGTGGCGCCGGTGGATCGGGAACTCCGCCTTCGTCGCGGTGGAAGCGCGTCGCCGGTCTGCGCGCGAGGCAGCGCTCCACGGCGTGCGCGAGGCGGCGCGGGCAATCCGGCGCGAGCGAGCGCACGGGGGGAAAGCGCCCCCGCGAGATCGCCGCGAAGAGCTGGTCCGCGTCCTTCCCCCGGAACGGCTTCTCGCCGGTGAGGAGCTCGTAGAGCGACACGCCGAGGGCCCACACGTCGGAAGCTGGCCCCGCCTGCTCGCCGCCGAGCACCTCGGGGGCCATGTACGACGGGCTGCCGACGAGCATCCCGGCGCGGGTGAGCGAGGAGTCCGCTTCGCCCTTCGCGATGCCGAAGTCCATGAGCTTCACCTCGCCGTCGCGCGACACCATCACGTTCGCCGGCTTCACGTCGCGGTGGAGGAGGGCGTTGAAGTGGACGTAGTCGAGCGCGTCGGCGACGCGCGCGCCGACGAGGGAGACGCAGTCGGGCGGGAGCGCCCCTCCCTTCTGGAGGAGCCGCGCGAGGTCGGTGCCGTCCACGAACTCGGTGACGAGGTACAGGCCGTCGTCCTTCTCGACGAGATCGTGGACCTGGACGATCGCCTCGTGGCGCAGCTTCGCGTAGGCACGCCCCTCGCGCCGGAACCGCTCCACGAGATCCTTCGAGCGGGCGAGCTTCGTGTCGAGCGCCTTCACCGCGACGGGGCGATCGAGCCCTTCCTGGAAGGCCTCGTAGACGATGCCCATGCCGCCGCGGCCGATCTCGCGGGCGATCCGGGACGATCCGACCTTTCTCACCGCCATCGCAGGCGAGAATGACATGCGACGGGCGGGACACGAAGCCCCCTCCCGCACGCCCGGCGCAGCCAGCGTTTCGACGCAACCGGTCGAATCGAGACGGTGACCGGCCTTGCCACTCGGTACGTTCGATCTGCTAGACTCGTGCGGATTTTGTCGCACCCTGCGAGCGTTCACAAAAAGTTCAGCGCGGCCCTGACCTTGCAGGGACCTCACTGCTCTGGATCAAATCGGCAGGATTCGCGTCCCACCCGTGCGCCGGGGGGCGACCGTCCTGCGTTTTCCGAGGAGGCCTAAATGGCGGGCAGGCGAATGGTGACGATGGACGGCAACGAGGCGGCAGCCTCCGTCGCGCACCGGATCAACGAGGTCATCGCGATCTACCCCATCACGCCCTCGTCCAACATGGGCGAGTGGGCGGACGAGTGGTCCGCGAAGGGCAAGAAGAACATCTGGGGATCGGTTCCGAACGTGACCGAGATGCAGTCCGAGGGCGGCGCCGCCGGCGCTGTCCACGGCGCGCTGCAGGCGGGGGCCCTCACGACGACGTTCACGGCGTCGCAGGGGCTCCTCCTCATGATCCCCAACATGTACAAGATCGCCGGCGAGCTGACGTCGATGTGCATGCACGTCAGCGCCCGCACCCTCGCGACGCACGCGCTCTCGATCTTCGGCGATCACTCCGACGTGATGGCGGTCCGGCAGACCGGCTTCGGCCTGCTCGCCTCCGCGTCCGTGCAGGAGGCGCACGACTTCGCCGCCATCGCGCAGCGCGCGTCGATGCTCTCGCGGATCCCGTTCTGCCACTTCTTCGACGGCTTCCGCACCTCGCACGAGGTCGCGAAGGTCGAGGAGCTCACCGACGACGACCTCCGCCAGATGATCACGGACGACCTCGTCGCCGCCCACCGCGCCCGCGCCCTGACGCCGGACCGTCCCTCCCTGCGCGGCAGCGCCCAGAACCCCGACGCGTTCTTCCAGGCGCGCGAGGCGATCAACGGATACTACGCGGCCGCCGCCGACCACGTGCAGAAGTCGATGGACCTGTTCGCGAAGATCACCGGTCGCCAGTACCGGCTCTTCGAGTACCACGGCCACCCCCAGGCGGACCGGGTCGTCGTCGTGATGGGCTCGGGCTGCGAGACCGCCCACGAGACGGTGGACGCGCTCGTCGCGAACGGCGAGAAGGTCGGCATCGTGAAGGTCCGGCTCTTCCGGCCCTTCGATCTCGGCGCGTTCATGACCTCGCTGCCGCGCTCGGTCCACCACCTCGCGGTGCTCGATCGGACGAAGGAGCCCGGCTCCCTCGGCGAGCCCCTCTACATGGACGTCGTGACCGCCTTCCGCGAGGCGGAGCAGGCCCACATCGACCGCTTCCACCACCAGCTCACCGTGATCGGCGGACGCTACGGTCTCTCCTCGAAGGAGTTCACGCCGCCGATGGTGAAGGCGGTCTTCGACGAGCTCGGGCGGGCGCGCCCGAAGCGACACTTCACCGTCGGCATCAACGACGACGTCACCCACACCTCGCTCAAGTGGGACCCGTCGTTCGACACCGAGCCGAAGGACGTCGTGCGGGCCCTCTTCTTCGGCCTCGGCGCGGACGGCACCGTCGGCGCGAACAAGAACTCGATCAAGATCATCGGCGAGGACACGCCGAACTACGCGCAGGGCTACTTCGTCTACGACTCGAAGAAGTCGGGCACGCTCACCGTTTCGCACCTGCGCTTCGGTCCGCGCCCCATCCGCTCCGCGTACCTCGTCACGAAGGCGAGCTTCGTCGCCTGTCATCAGGCGAACTTCGTCGAGAAGTACGAGATGCTCGAGCCGGCCGCGCCGGGCGCCACGTTCCTCCTCAACTCCGCCTACGGACCGGACCAGGTCTGGGAGAAGCTGCCGCGCGAGGTCCAGCAGCAGATCCTCGACAAGAAGCTGCGCTTCTTCGTGATCGACGCCTACAAGGTCGCGAAGGACACGGGCATGGGGGTGCGGATCAACACCATCATGCAGACCTGCTTCTTCGCCATCTCGGGCGTCCTCCCCCGCGACGAGGCGATCGGGCACATCAAGAAGACGATCGAGAAGACCTACGCGCGCAAGGGCGCCGAGGTCGTGAAGAAGAACTTCGAGGCGGTGGACGACACCCTCTCGCACCTCTACGAGGTGAAGACGGAGGGCCGGAAGGTGACCGGTCCGCCCCGTCCCCCGACGGTGTCCGAGTCCGCCCCCGACTTCGTGAAGCGCGTCACCGCGCTCATGCTCGCGGGGAACGGCGACCTCCTCCCCGTCTCGGCGTTCCCGGTCGACGGCACCTGGCCGCTCGGGACCTCGAAGTGGGAGAAGCGCTCCATCGCCCTCGAGATCCCGGTGTGGGAGCCGTCGCTCTGCATCCAGTGCAACAAGTGCGCGCTCATCTGCCCGCACGCCGCGATCCGGCCGAAGTTCTTCGCGCCAGAGACCCTCGCTGCGGCGCCGAAGGACTTCGTCACGATGGAGTTCAAGTCCCCCGACCAGAAGGGGCTCAAGTACGCCCTGCAGGTCGCGCCGGACGACTGCACCGGCTGCTCGCTGTGCGTGGAGATCTGCCCGGCCGAGTCGAAGAGCGAGAAGGGCAGGCGGGCCATCAACATGGTGGACGCGGGCCCGCTCAAGGAGAAGGAGCGCAAGAACTTCGACTTCTTCCTCACGATCCCCCAGGCGGATCGCACGAAGGTGAAGCTCGATGTGAAGGGGACGCAGTTCCTCGAGCCCCTCTTCGAGTTCTCCGGCGCCTGCACGGGCTGCGGCGAGACCCCCTATCTGAAGCTCCTCACCCAACTCTACGGTGAGCGGGCCGTCATCGCGAACGCCACCGGCTGCTCGTCGATCTTCGGCGGGAACCTGCCGACGACGCCGTACACGCAGAACGCCGACGGGCGCGGCCCGGCCTGGGCGAACTCCCTGTTCGAGGACAACGCCGAGTTCGGGCTCGGGATGCGGCTCGCCATCGACAAGCAGGCCGAGCACGCGCGCGAGCTCCTGCAGACGCTCGGCACGCAGCTCGGGGACGGGCTGGTGAAGGAGCTCCTCGGGGCCGACCAGACGGACGAGGCCGGCATCGAGAAGCAGCGCGCCCGCGTGAAGCTCGTGAAGGAGAAGCTCGCGGCGGTGAAGTCGCACGAGGCGCTCCGGCTGAAGGACGTCGCGGACTACCTCGTCCGCAAGTCCGTCTGGATCGTGGGCGGCGACGGCTGGGCATACGACATCGGGTACGGCGGCCTCGACCACGTGATCGCCTCGGGCAAGGACGTGAACATCCTCGTCCTCGACACCGAGGTCTACTCGAACACCGGCGGACAGGCCTCGAAGGCCACGCCGATGGGCGCGGCCGCGAAGTTCGCGGTCGCCGGCAAGTCGACGCGGAAGAAGGACCTCGCGATGCTCGCCATGACGTACGGCAACCCGTACGTGGCGCGGGTCGCCCTCGGAGCGAAGGACGCCCAGACGGTGAACGCATTCAAGGAGGCGGACAGCTACCCGGGCACCTCGGTGATCGTCGCCTACGCGCACTGCATCGCGCACGGCTACGACATGTCCGACGCGCTCGCGCAGCAGGAGCGGGCGGTCGACTCCGCGTACTGGCCGCTCTTCCGCTATGACCCGCGCAAGGTCGTCCAGGGGGAGAGCCCGCTCAAGCTCGACAGCCCGGCGCCGAAGATCGACCTGTCGCAGTTCGTCGCGAACGAGACCCGCTTCAAGCAGGTGCAGCAGGCGAACCCCGAAGCGTACAAGCGGATGATGGACCAGGCACAGAAGGACATCCACGAGCGGTACGCGCTCTACGAGCAGCTCGCCCGCGCGATGAGCCCGGCGAACCTCGTCCCCGGCGCGGGCAAGCCGAAGGCGAACGCGTAGGCCTCTCGCCACTTCCCGCGAGACGACCTCGGCCCGGTCCGCACCCGCGGACCGGGCCGTGTCGTTGGTGAGGGCGAGCCCACCCGAGCGTGCGCCGGGAATCGTGGTCTACTGGCTCCGCCGAGTGCCATGAGCCGTTCGAGGAAACGATCTCGCCCGAGCAGATCGACCGGGCCCGCGCCCGGGATGGCTCTAGAGGCGCCCGATCCCGCCGGCCGACGAAGGGCGGTCGTCGCGTCCCTGACGATCGCCGTGGCGACGGTCCTCGTCTACTCGAACACGTTCGATTCGTCGTTCCACTTCGACGACGTCCCGAACATCGTCGAGAACCTGGGCTTGCGCCACCTGAGCAGCCAGTGGCCGCCGTCCGGCAACCGTTGGCTCGGTTACCTCTCGTTCGCGCTGAACTACCGGCTCGGTGGTTTGGGGGTGTTCGGGTACCACCTCGCGAACGTCGCGATCCACGTCTGCAACGGCCTCCTCGTCTTCTGGCTGACGGCTCTCACGCTTCGCACCCCCGCGATGCGGCGCGCCGAGGTTGGCCGGATCGTACGCAGATACCTGCCTCTCACCGCCGGTCTCCTCTTCGCGGTGCACCCGGTCCAGACCCAGGCGGTCACCTACATCGTCCAGCGGTTCGCCTCGCTCGCCACGCTGTTCTTCCTGCTTTCGCTGGCGCTCTACGGACAGGCGAGGCTGTCGCTCGAGGAGGTGCGCCCGTCGAAGGCGCGGAGCGCAGTCCTCTATTGCCTCTCCGTCGCCGCCGCCGCGGCGGCGATGAAGACAAAGGAGATCAGCTTCACCCTCCCGCTGGTCGCGGCGCTGTACGAGCTGACGTTCTTCGGCCAAAGGAGGCGCCTGCTCCTGCTCGCTCCCCTCGCCGCGACGGCGCTGCTCATTCCGTACGGGCTCGTCACGCAGGAGCGGAGCCTCGCGGACGTGCTCGGCGACGCGAGCCACGTCGCCGCCGAGACCCCGGAGATCCCGAGGTTCACGTACCTCGTGACCCAGTCCCGCGTGGTGGTGACCTACCTCCGGCTCCTCCTGCTCCCGATCCGCCAGAACCTCGACTACGACTTCCGCCTCTCGAGCTCGCTCGCCGATCCGGCCGTCCTCGTCGCGATCGCGATCCTCCTCGCGGTCGCGACGGCGGCGGTGCTCCTCCTCGCTCGCGCGCGAAGGACGAACCGCGGCGCGGGCGTCCTCGTCGTCTTCGGGGTGGCGTGGTTCTTCGTCACCCTGTCCGTCGAGTCGTCGTTGATTCCGATCCGCGACGTCATCTTCGAGCACCGGATGTACCTTCCCAGCGTCGGCGCCCTCCTCGCCCTGAGCACCGCGCTGCTTTGGGCGCTCGAGCGGCTGCATTCGAGCATCTCACCAGCAGTCCAGGTCGCCTGTGCGCTCGCGATCACGGCCGGGCCCCTCGGCGTCGCCGCCCATGAGCGGAACCTCGTCTGGAAGAACGAGCTGACCCTGTGGAGCGATGTCGTGGCCAAGAGCCCGGGTAAGCCGCGCGCTCACAACAACCTCGGCAACGCTTACGAGGCAAGGGGGCAGCTCGATGACGCTCTGCTAGAATACCGCGAAGCCATCCAACTCGATCTCGGGTTTGCAGAGGCGCACAACAATCTCGGCAAAGCCTACGTTGCAAAGGGCCAAGTCGACGACGCGGTGCGCGAATACCACGACGCCATCCGACTCAATCCTGTCCTGGTGGAGCCTCACCTCGGCCTCGGCGACGCCTACAAGGCGAGGGGCCAGCTCGACGACGCGGTGCGCGAATACCACGACGCCATGCGGCTCGATCCCGGCCGAGCGACGACGCACAACAGCCTCGGCAACGCCTACCAGGCGAGGGGGCAGCTCGATGACGCGCTGCGAGAATACCGCGAAGCCATCCGACTCGATCTCGGGCTTGCAGAGGCGCACAACAATCTCGGGAACGCCTACAAGGCGAGGAAGCAGCTCGACCAGGCGGTGCACGAGTTCCGCGAGGCGATCCGGCTCGAACCCGGATTGGCTGAGGCTCATAGCAATCTTGGCGAAACCTTGGCAAAGCAGGGTCGAGGTCTGGAGGCCGTCGAGGCGTGCCGCCGGGCAGTCGAGCTGAAACCCACACCCGAAGTTGTCTTCAATTTGGCGGTCGCGCTCGAATCGGCTGGCCGGAGGCAAGAGGCGATCGATCGGTACAATGAATTTCTCGATGCGGCGGCGAACAAGTACCCAGATCGCGCCAGAAAGGTGAGGATTCGCATCGGCGAGCTTCGAGCTTCCCTCCTGTCCAACTCGCGATGAGCTTACCCCGCGATACTCGCACTGATACGTGCGGACACTGTTACACGGTTCGGCTCGGTACATCTGCAGGAAGCATCGCGCGCCTGCGCGCGCAACTTTGCCGAATGGGCGCACGCACACCGGGGAGACACCCAGTACTTCAGCCTGTAGGCGAGAGGCCCCGAGCGCGTTCGCGCCGGGGCCTCCTTACTCCTCCGAGGCTACAGTAATCCTACAACCCTACAGTATCAGCAACCCCGGCAACGGCAGAAAACCGGAAACCCTTCACCTCAGGACCGGCGTGAGATGCCGTGATGAACGCGCGTTGCAGGAGCACCAGAAAGTCATCAAGGCGAAGCCATTCGCCTCGCCCCCGGCCTGGCCGAGGCGCATTCTAACTTGGGCGGCATCCTTCTGAAGTAGGGCCGAGCCGTCGAAGCGGTAGAGGAACAGCGCGTCGCGCTCGAGCTGAAGCCCATGCCGGAGATCGCCTTCAATCTGGGCGTCGCCCTCGAAGCCTCAGGCCGTCATTCGGAGGCGATCGCGCAGTACCAGCGATTCCTCGACGAGGCGGCGCAGAGGTATCCGGACCGCGCCGAGAAGGTGAGGGAGTCCCGACTTTGGAGCGTCTTGCCCTTCGCCCGCCGGAGCTTCTTTACGCCCTTCGGCTCCTCGCGCCGGCGGTGCACGACGCGGTCGCACAACACCGTCCGCATCACCGAGAGCGCGGTACGCCCTGCTACAGCTTGGCGTTGATGTACTTGGCCAGGATCATCTTGGCGGCCGTCTGATACCCCACGCCCAGTTCCTTGCCGCGCCGGCGGAGCTGCGCCTTGAGCTCGTCGCTGAGCAAGATCGACGTGGGCCGCTGGGGACTAACGACGACAGCAGTCCCCGCGGCCTTGATATCACGGCCAAGATCCTGCTCCTCGAACGAACGTAGCGTTGCATCTCGCGCGCTCGCAGCGTTCTTCATCTCCAGCGTCCTGGTGCTCTTCTTACGTCGCTTCATCGTACGCCTCCTTCTCGTTCCTCCTCATCGCGCGGCAACTGATCGGTCGAAGCTTCTCACCGCGGCGGGCGAAGATCAGGGCCGCGCCGCGACCATCCGAGGTGGCGCCGAGGAGCAGGTATCGCGCCTCGTCGTGCGCCGGCTCGACGATTCGACCCGCGAACAGAACAAGCCCATCGAGGATGGACTCCACATCCGCTGCGTGGAACCCATGCTTTGCCTCGCTTTTGGTGCTGTTGCCTGCGTCCCACTCCATGGTGGGACGGGTTGCCAACCACGCGGCGACCTCTGGTTCGGCGACCAGCCTCACTGAACGGAACATAGCTATGTCATAGTGAGTCGTCAACCCCGACTGAGTCGCGGCCTCGTGTCCCCAGCCGGCACTGAAGGCGCGCGGCTTCGAGCCTCGGCTGAGTCGAGCGGCCGCTGAGGCAGCCCTCGCCCCCCGCGATCTGCTTCGCGGGCGATGCCCCTTGAAAACGGTACCCTGTGTGCGGCCGGACCCCGCCCGGATGCGGCCGTGGATCGCGCGAAAACTGCCCATTTCGCCGCACCGCCGCGCGGCACCCCCTTTGCAATGTCTCGCTCCGGCTCGCCGCTGCGAGCGGAGCAAAACGATGGCTGCCTGCCCCCAGCTCTTCGCCTGTGGCTTCCACCGCAACCTCTCCGTGAAGGAGGCGCTGTGGGTGTGGCAGGGCTTCTACTGCGAATCGGCGTTCGAGCGCTGCGAGCGGTACAAGCTCGCCGCCGCCGGCCGTGAGGTGCCGGAGAAGCTCCTCCCGAACGGGCGGCTCGTGGACGGGCCCGAGGGCGACCTCACCGCCGCTTCCGGGCGGCGCTGATCCCCGTCAGCGCAGGCGCGCCAGCGCGGCCCGGGCGGCGTGCCAGCCGCACATCCCGTGGACGCCGCCACCGGGCGGCGTCGAGGCGGAGCAGAGGAAGAGCCCGGGGACCGGCGTCGACCAGGGAACGGCGCGCGCCGCCGGCCGGAACACCATCTGCGCGAGCGAGCTCTCCCCTCCGCCGATGTCTCCGCCCACGAGGTTCGGGTTCTCGCGCTCGAGGGCGACGGGGCCGGCCGCCGCGCGCGCGAGGACGATCTCGCGGAACCCCGGCGCGAAGCGCTCGATCTGCGCCTCGAGCGCGGCGGTCGCGTCGCCTTCGAAGGCGTGCGGGACGTGGCAGTAGGCCCAGGCGGTGTGGCGGCCTGGCGGCGCCCGCGACGGATCGAAGCGGGTGTGCTGGGCGAGCAGCACGAAAGGCCTCTCCGGCAGCTCTCCCCGGGCGACGGCACGCTCCGCCGCCGCGATCTCGTCGAGCGTGCCGCCGAGGTGGACCGTCCCCGCCGTCGCGCACTCGGGGGCACGCCACGGGATCGGCGCGGAGAGCGCGTAGTCCACCTTGAACGCCCCGGGCCCGTAGCGGAAGCGGGAGAGCGCGCGGCGATAGCGCGCCGGCAGGCGTTCCCCGGCGACGCGCAGCACCTGGCGCGGCGTGAGATCGAGGAGGACGGCGCGGGCGGGGGGAAGGTCGGACAGCGCGCGCACCTCCGCGCCGGTCTCGATGACGCCGCCCCGCTCGCGCAGGAGCGCGGAAAGCGCGTCGGGGATCCGCTGCGCGCCCCCCGCCGGAAAGGGCCACCCGACGGCGTGGGCGGCGGCTCCGAGGACGAGCCCGAACGCGGCCGAGGGGGAGCGCTCGAGGGGCAGCATCGCGTGGGCGGCGAGCCCGGCGAAGAGGGCGCGCGCGCGCGGACCGCGGAAGCGCGCCTCGGCGAGCGCGCGGGCGGGGAGGAGCGCCGCGAGCCCGAAGCGGGCGAGCAGGAGCGGGCGGCGCGGGAGATGGATGAGCGCGCCGAGCGTCTCGTCCATGAGCGCGTCGAACTCGCGCGCGAGCGGGCCGAGGAGGACCTGCCAGGCCCGGGCGTCCTGTCCGAGCCCGTCGCCGGTGTCGGCCGTCGAGCGGAGGAGGAGCGCGGCGGTGCCGTCGTCGAACGGGTGAGCGGCCGCGGCGGGCGGCTCCACCCAGCGCAGCCCCCGGGCGCCGAGGTCGAGCCGGCGGAACAGCGGCGAGGCGGCCGCGAGCGGGTGGATCGCCGAGCAGCGGTCGTGCAGGAACCCCGGCAAGGTCAGCGGGAGGGTGAGCGCGCCGCCCCCCACGCTCACCGACCTCTCGCGGACGAGCACCGCGAGCCCCGCCTCGGCGAGCGTCACCGCGGCGGCGAGGCCGTTCGGGCCGGAGCCGACCACGACCGCGTCCGGGGCGCGCACGGGATCCGTGTAGCGCCGTGCTCCCTGCGGCGCAGCGCCCTCCCGCCCTCGATCAGGCGAGCGGGGCCGGCTCGACGAGCGCGATGCGGCGCCACGCGCCGGTGCGGAAGCGGAGCAGGAGCACGAGCGCGAGGAGCGCGAGGTACGCCACGAGCCAAGAGACCGCGGCGGCGTCGCCTCCCCCGAGCACGCGCACCGAGATCCAGCTCCCCGGCGCGAACACCGCCCAGGCGATGGCGAGCCGCGCCCACAGCGTGAAGGCGGTGTCGCCCGCGGCGCGGAGCGACTCGGCGAGGACGCTCGCCGCCGCGTCGAAGAGCTGCCACCCGACGGAGAGGAGGAGCATGCGGCGTCCGACCTCGAGCAGCTCCCTCGCCGAGGCGGGGTCCTTCGCGAAGGCGGCGAGGACGAGCTCGGGGGCGGCGAGGTACACGAGGCCCACGAGCGCCTGCCATCCCCCCGCGACCGCGAAGGCGAGCGCGACGACGCCGGGCACGTCGGCCTTTCGCCCGGCCCCGATCGCCTGGCCGACGAGGATCGCCCCCGCGCTCGCGATCCCGAAGGCGGGCATGAAGGCCACCGAGTTCACCTGGATGACCGCCATCAGCGCGGCGAGCGGCGTCGTGCCCAGGCCGGCCACGACGACGTTCATGAAGAAGGCGAAGGCGAGGAACTCGAAGAACCAGTTGAGGCCCGAAGGGAGCCCGAAGCGGAGCAGGCGGCGCAGCTCCGCTCCCCGCAGCCGTCCCCTCCCGTGGCGCCGCCCGTCGCGGACGAACACGGCGAGGAGCCCGAGGAACGCGGAGGTGGTCGAGACGGCGCTCGCGATCGCGGCGCCGCGCACCCCGAGCGCCGGCAGGCCGAGGTGACCGTCGATGAGGAGCCAGTTCCCGGCGACGTTCAGCACCATCGCGACGAGGCTCGCGCGCATCGGCAGGCGGGTGTTGCCGAGGCCGCCGTAGTAGTTCGCGAGCGCCTCGATCCCGACGACCGCTCCCGACGAGAGGAGCCGGATGGCGAGGTAGTCCTCCATGAGCGCGCGGACGTCGGGCGCGTAAGGCAACGGCGAGAGCAGGTTCGGGACGAGCGGCACCGCCGCCCCGGCGACGACCGCGCTCCCTGCCGCGACGACGAGACCGTACCAGGCGAAGCGCCGCGCCCCGCCGGGATCCCCCCTCCCGAAGAGCTGGGACGAGAAGGAGGAGACGATGAACACCGTCCCCATCGGCAGGATGAAGAAGGTGAAGGCGTTGAACGCTCCCGCGGTGGCGGCCGCGAGGGAGGCCGCGCCCAGGTGGGCGACCATCGTCGCGTCGGCGATCCCGATCACCACCTGCGAGGAGCGCGAGACCACGATCGGCCAGGCGAGCGCGAGGAGCGACGCGAGGCGCCGCCGCCGCGACTCGTCCGCCGCCCCCTGCCCTCCCGCCGCCGCGTCGTCCATCGCCGCCGCACTGTAACCGCCCGCAGCGAAAGACGCCGTCGTGGACGTGGACCCGAACGTGGCCCGACGTCCGTGAACGTGAACGTGAACGTGAACGCGCCCGCGCCCGCGCCCGCGCCCGGCTTCTTCGTCCACGTCCACGTCCACGAACGATTCTCGGATAGAATCCCGCAGATCCTTTCCGGCCCTCGCGCGTTTCCACGCCGGGCCCCCGGAGACGCTTCTTGGAGACGGACGAGCGGCTGATGCTGCGGTTCCAGGGTGGCGACGTGCGGGCCTTCGAGGCACTCGTGCGCCGTCATCGGACCCCGCTCTTCTCGTTTCTCCTGCGGCTCACCGGTGATCGGGCCCGCGCGGAGGACCTCTGCCAGGAGACGTTCCTGAGGCTCGTGCGGGTCGCGGCGGAGTGGGAGAAGCGGGCGGCGTTCCGGAGCTGGCTCTACGCGGTGGCGCGGAACCAGGCCGTGGACGCGGCGCGCCGGCAGGCCCTGCGGCGGACCGAGCCGCTCGACGACCCCGCGCGCGCGGCCCAACCTTCCGACGATCCGGCTCCGGACCGCGGCGCCGAGGCCGCGCTGCTCAGGCCGAAGCTCGAGGCCGCCCTCGCCGCGCTGCCGCTCGAGCAGCGCGAGGTCTTCCTCCTGCGCGAGCACGCGGGCCTGCGCTTCCACGAGATCGCCGCGGCGACGGGGGTCTCCGAGAACACCGTGAAGAGCAGGATGCGCTACGCGCTCGAGGCGCTGCGCGTCCGGCTGGAGGCGCTCGGCGTCGGGCCGGAGCCCGAGACCCCGGCGAGGAGCGCGAGCCGATGACCCACGAAGCGCTCAGGGAGCGGCTCCTCGACCTCGCCTACGGCGAGCTCTCGCCGCGCGCCGCCCGCGAGGTGGAGGAGCACGCCGACTCCTGCGAGGCGTGCCGGGGGGAGCTTGGGCGGATCCGCGAGACGCGCCGACTCATGTCGTCCCTCCCCGAGGAGCCCGCGCCCGCGGAGGGCGAGCGGATCCTCGTCGCCGCCGCGCGCGAGGCGGCTGGCCGCAGGCGCACCGAGCGGGCGCTGCCGCGCTGGGTCCTCGGCGGCTCGCTCGTGGCGGCGTCGCTCGCTGCCGTGGTCGCCGTTTCCTACCGGGTCGCCACGATGCGCCCGCGCTCCGCCGGGCGCGAGGACGTGAACGCGCTCATGGGAGAGTCGCCCTACGCACGGCCGCCGCCGCCCGAGTCTGCGCCGCCGGCCGAGTCTCCGGCGCCGCCGAAGGCCGCCCCCGAGCCGGACGCCCGCCGCGAGCCGCCGGAGGAGACCCGCCGGCCGCACGTGGAGCGGTCGCGCACCGCCGCCGCGCCGCCGCCCGCGTCCGCCGAGCCTGCGCCGCCTGCGGCGCCCGCGGGCGAGAAGAAGAAGGCGCGCTCCGAGCGGTCGGAGGGGCCGGTGACCGGGTTCGCCGCTCCGGCCGCGCCGGCGCGGCCCGAGCCGTCCGCGCGCGCCGAGGACGAGCGCGCTCCCGCCCCACCGGGCGCGTACGCCGTCCAGGATCGCGCCCGCGAGCTTCCGCCGTCCGCTGCGGCGTCGGCGCCGCCGAGCCCCGCTCCGTCCTCCGCTCGCCCTGAGCGTAGGGGCGCGGAGCGCCCCGAAGTCGAAGGGTCCCGCGCGGCCAAGGCGGCGGCGCCCGCGCGCGAGGGTGCGCCCGCGGACGCGGCGCCGGCGTCCGACCCGGTTCTCCGCTACGAGGCGCTCCGCGCGGCCGGGAGGCTCCGCGTCGAGGAGTCGACGTTCCCCGGCTGCACGCACGAGCTTTGGCGCAGGGTGGAGCGCGATCCGGAGGGCCAGGTCGTCGCGTACTCCTGGGAGGAGATGGCGGGAACGCAGCGCCTCCGCCTCGAGGGGATCTACGCTCCCGGCGGGAAGCTCGCGAGGAAGCGGGCGTTCGTCGGGAGCACGTCGGTGAGCGACGCATTCGTGAAGTTCCGAGCACCGCCGGCGTGGGCCGCCGAGGTCGACGCGCCGCCGCGCTGCGCGGAGTGAAGATGCGCCTCGCCGCCCTCGCCCTGCTCGTCGCCGCGGCGCCCGCCCGCGGCGCAGAGCCGTGGGAGGAGGGCGAGCCGCGCCCTTTCGTGGCGGGGCTCGCTGAGGCAGGCCTCCACGGGCGCCTCGCCGCGCAGGCCGGGTGGGGGAAGCCCCACTGGGCGTGGGCCGGCCTCCAGGGCGCCGCGCTCGTGACGCCCTACACCGCCGGGGGCGAGGCGGCGCTCCGCGCCGTGCTCCCGTTCCTCGAGCTCCAGGTCGCGCTGCGGCGGACCCGCTCCTTCTCGCGGCCGCTCCTCGCGCCTCGCGCCTCCCACGACGAGGCCGAGCTCGAGGGAGGCCACGCACGGCTGACGGTGCTCGACGCCGGGCTGTCCGGCGTCGTCCCCGTCCCGGGCGGCCTCGCGGCGTGGGAGCTCGAGTGGCTGCGCCCGCTCGACCTGCCCCGCGGCAACCACGCCTTCGAGGAGACCTGGCAGATCGCCATCGCGCCCTCCGGCGCGGGCGCCGTCCGCGGCGGGTGGCTCGTCGGGCTGCTTCAGGACCGTGTCCGGCTCGGGCCCTACGGGGAGGCGGTCCGGCTCTTCGGACGCGACGCGACCGTCTGGCGCGCGGGCGGCGCGCTCGTCTGGACGATCGGCCCCCACCTGTCGCTCCTCGCCTACGGGCTCTTCCCCGTGCACGGACCCGACACGTTCGGCACCTTCACCGCGACCTCGGGGACGCTCGCGCTGCGCTACGCGTTCGCGAGCGGCGATCCCGCCCCCGGGTTCCCCTGAACCCCGAGCGACCCCGATGAAGCTCCGCGTCGTCGCCGTCGGGAAGGACCGCTCGGGCCTGTTCGCGCCGGCGGTGGACGAGTACGCCTCGAGGCTCGGTCGCTACGTCCGGTTCGAGCTCGTCGAGGTGCCCGAGGCGCGGCGCCACGCTGGCACGCCGCGGGCGAAGGACGAGGAGGGCGAGGCGCTCCTCGCGCGGCTCGGGGCGAAGGAGCGGGTGGTGCTCCTCGACGAGCGTGGCACGGAGGAGACGAGCGACGCATTCGCGCGCCGCGTCGGACGATGGCTGTCGGGAGGGCGCGACGTCGCGCTCGTCGTCGGCGGCGCGGAGGGGTTCTCGGACGCCGTGCGGGCGCGCGCCGACGAGGCGATCGCGCTCTCGCGCATGACGCTCGCGCACCGGCTCGCGCGCGTCGTCCTCGTCGAGCAGCTCTACCGCGCGATGACGATCCTGCGGGGAGAGCCCTACCACAAGGCGTGAAAGCGGGCTGCGCCGGACGGCCCGCCGACGCTTCTTGTGGCGCGGGCCGGGTTTCCCTAACATCACGGTCCCTCGGACGGAGAGGTGCCCACGTGCCCAAGACGAAGCCCGTTCTCCTCGTGGTGCTCGACGGATGGGGCATCCGCAAGGAGCGCGAGGCGAACGCGATCGCAGTCGCCGGGACTCCCAACGTCGACGCGCTCGCACGCGAGTTTCCGTCCACCGCGCTCGAGACGAGCGGGCTCGCCGTCGGCCTCCCCGAGGGGCAGATGGGGAACTCCGAGGTCGGCCACACGAACCTCGGCGCGGGCCGGATCGTGTACCAGGACCTCGTGCGCATCAACCGGGCCGTCGAGGACGGCTCCTTCTTCACGAACGACGCGCTCCTCATGGCTTGCCGGCGTGCGAAGGAGAACGGCGGCGCCCTCCACCTCATGGGGCTCGTCTCCGACGGCGGGGTCCACAGCCAGCTCGAGCACCTGCACGCCTGCATCGAGCTCGCGCGGCGCGAGGGCGTGGCCCGCACCTTCGTTCACGCCTTCATGGACGGGCGCGACACGCCGCCGAAGTCCGGCGTCGGCTACATGGCGGGCGTCGAGAAGCGGCTGCACGAGCGAGGCTACGGGAAGGTCGCGACGGTGTGCGGCCGCTACTACGCGATGGACCGCGACAAGCGCTGGGATCGCGTGGCGCTCGCCTGGGCCTGCCTCGTGGACGGCGACGGCTTGCGCGCGCCATCGGGGGTCGCGGCGCTCGAGTCGTCGTACGCCCACGGCGAGACGGACGAGTTCGTGAAGCCGACGGTCGTCGTGAGCGGCGACGGCAAGCCCGTCGGTCCGATCCGCGACGGGGACGCGGTGATCTTCTTCAACTTCCGGGCCGATCGCGCCCGCGAGATCACGCGCGCCTTCACCGATCCCGGTTTCAAGGAGTTCGAGCGGAAGACCGTGCCGCGCCTCGCCGCGTGGATCTGCATGACGGAGCACGACAAGACGTTCGGGCTGCCCGTCGCCTTTCCTCCCGTCGACCTCGCCGAGATCTTCCCGGAGATCGTGTCGCACGCGGGGCTCCGGCAGCTTCGCTGCGCAGAGACCGAGAAGTACGCTCACGTCACGTTCTTCTTCAACGGCGGGCGAGAGAAGGTCTACCCGGGCGAGGACCGGATCCTCGTCCCGTCGCCGCGCGACGTGAAGACCTACGACCACAAGCCCGAGATGAGCGCCCGCGAGGTCACCGACAAGCTCGTCCAGGCGATCGGAACCGGGCAGTACGGGTTCGTGCTCGTCAACTACGCGAACCCGGACATGGTGGGGCACACCGGGCTCCTCGACGCGGCCGTGAAGGCGGTCCGGGTGGTGGACGAGTGCGTCGGCCGCCTGTGGAACGCGGCCCGCGCGCAGCGCATGGCGATGCTCGTCACCGCCGACCACGGCAACTGCGAGATGATGACCGACCCGCAGACCGGGGAGCCCCATACCGCCCACACCCTGAACCCCGTCCCGTTCATCCTCGCCGACCCCGACTTCACGGGGGCGAAGCTCCGGTCGAAGGGGGTGCTCGCCGACGTCGCCCCCACCGCGTTGCGGATCATGGGGCTCCCGCAGCCGAAGGAGATGAAGGGGCTCGGGCTCGTGACGACGTGATGCCGATCCTTCAGGTCGCGCGCGACCTCGCCCGCGCCGCGGCCGGCGCGCTGCTCGATCTCGTCTTCCCGCCGCGGTGCGCCGCGTGCGGCGAGCCGGTCGACGCGGAGCCGTTCTGCGAGGTCTGCGCGGGCGCGGTGGATCCCGTGCCGCCCGGCTGCGCCCGCTGCGGCCACCCGGGACCGGACACGCTCTGCGGCGCCTGCCTCGCGGCGCGCCCCGCGTTCGACGCCGTCCGCGCGGGTGGGCTCTTCGGCGGTCCGCTCGCCGACGCGGTCCACGCCTTCAAATACGGTGGCCGCCCCGCGCTCGCCCGCCCCCTCGGCGCCTGGCTCGCGGCGCGCGCGCCGCTGCCTCCCGAGGGCCTCGTCGTCTCGATCCCGCTCGCGCGCCGGCGGCGCCTCGAGCGCGGGTACGATCAGGCGGCGCTCCTCGCCGACGCGCTCGCGCGGGCCGCGGGCGCCCGGGACCGGCGCGCCCGGACCGTGCTCCGGCGCGTCCGCGAGACGCCGCCCCAGGTGGGGAAGACGCGGGAGGAGCGGGCACGCAACGTCGCGGGCGCGTTCGAGGCGAGCGCCGCGGTCGCGGGCCGCGACGTCATCCTCGTCGACGACGTCGTCACGACCGGCGCCACCGCGGACGCCGCAGCGACCGCCCTGCGGGGGGCGGGCGCCCGATCGGTCGTCGTCGTCGCCCTCGCGCGCGCAGAGTAGGCTCGCCCGCTCATGTCCGCGCTCGCCGCCCTCGCCGCCGCGCTCGCCGTCGCCGCCACCCCCTCGGCGGACGGGGCCCGCGACCCATCGCGCGAGCTCGCGCGCCTCGAGCGGGAGCTCTCCCGGGACCGGCACGGGCCGCGCGGCATCGTGCCGCTCGCGGCGCTCGCCAACATCGCGGCCGACGCGCCCGACCTCGCCCGCGTCGCCGCCACCCTCGCGCACGCGGCGGACGACCGGAGCGCGCACCCGCAGGTCCGGGCGCTCGCGCGCTTCCGGCTCGCGGAGCTGGAGCGTGCGCGCGGGAACCTCCAGCGAAGCGTGTCCCACCTGCGGCGCGTCGGATTCGTCGGCGCCTGGACGGTCGCCGGACCGTTCGACGACGAGGGGAAGCGCGGCTTCGACGCGGTCCTGCCGCCGGAGAAGGCGATCGACCTCGCCGCCCTCATGCCCGGCAAGGTCCGCCCCGTGTCGTGGCGGCCGCTCCCGCCCGAGGCGGTGTCTGCCGGGTTCGTGCACCTCGGCGCGGCGGTGAGCCCCTCGCGCGAGGCGGTCGCCTACGCCCTCGCGGTGGTGGATGCGCCGCGCGCCGAGCGCGTCCAGCTCTGGCTGGGGGCGAGCGGCGCCGCCAAGGTGTTCGTGAACGGCGCGCTCGCGCTCTCGGATCCCGGTTACCACCTCGCTCGCATCGACCAGCGCGGGGCGCGGGTCTCGCTGCGCCGCGGCCCGAACCGGATCCTCGTGAAGCTCTGCCACGCGGAGGGGCCGATGGGCTTCTACCTGCGGCTCGCGGACGAGCGGGGCGAGGGGCGCGCGCTGCCGGCGGGAGATCCCGCCGCCGTGCCGGAGCGAGGACCCGCGCCCGCGCCTTCGCCCATCGCGGGCGCCGTGGCGGAGCTCGAGCGCCGTGTCGCGGCAGCCCGTGGCCACCGGGCGGAAGCAGAGGCGCGGCTCGATCTTGCGCTGGCGCTCGACGAGCGCCGCTCCGCGGATGCCGCGGAGGGGCGCGCCGCCGCCGAGGCTCGCCGCGCGGCGGAGCTCGCGCCGCGCTGGGTCGAGGCGCGCCTCGTGGCGGCGCAGCTCGAGGAGGAGCGTGGCCGCCGCCGCGCCCACGTCGAGGCGGCGCTCGCGGCCGCACCGGACGACCCGTTCGCGCTCCTCGCGCTCGCCCAGGACGAGCTCGACCGGGATCGTCCCCACGCGGCGGTGAGGCTGCTCGAGCGCGCCGCCCGCGCCGCGCCCGGATGGCCCGCCCCGCGCATCGCGCTGGCGGAGGCGCTCGACCGCGCCGGGCTGGAGGTGCGCGGCGCGCTCGCGGCGGAGGCCGCCGCGCGCGAGTTTCCGATGTCGCCCGCCGCGGTGCGGGCCGCGGCGGACGCCGCGCGTCGGCTCGGCCGGGCCGACGAGGCGGCGGCGCGCCTGCGGACGCTGCTGGCGCTCCGGTTCGACGACGCCTCCGCGCGCGGCGCGCTCGCCCAGCTCCTCGCGGACCGGGGCGACGTGGCCGGCGCCGCGGGGCTCCGGGCCGAGGGGCTCCGGCTCGAGACGTGGGACGTGGAGGAGCGGCTCGGGCTCGCGGACCTCCTGGCGGCGAACGGGCGGGTCGAGGAGGCGGAGGCGCACTTCGAGGCCGCGCTCCGGATCGCGCCGGACGACCCGGAGCCGCTGGCGCGGCGCGGACGGGCCCGGCTCGCCCAGGGGCGGGCGACCGAGGCGAAGGCCGACCTCGAGCGGGCGCTCGAGCTGCGTCCACAGAGCCCGGACCTGAAGGAGCTCGTGCGCAGCCTCGAGCCCGCCCGCGAGCGGTTCGAGCGCCCGTACGTGCTCGACGCGGACGCGCTCGCCCGCGCCGCCCCGGCCCCGCTGCCCGACGAGGACGCGGTGGTCCTCGGCGACCTCGAGGTGACGCGCGTCTTCTCGTCCGGTCTCTCCGCGACGTTCGAGCAGCTCATCGTGAAGGTGCTCAACGCGCGCGGCGCCGACGCGTTCCGGCGGCGCAGCATCACCTGGGATCCGGATCGCCAGGAGGTGAAGGTCGAGCGCGCGCGTGTCCACAAGCCCGACGGGACCGTGGTGGACACGCACGAGGAGTCGGAGCAGAGCGCGAGCGAGCCGTGGTACCGGCTCTACTACGACACGCGCGCGCGCACCCTCTCCTTCCCCGCCCTCGCGCCGGGCGATCTCCTCGAGGTGGCCTGGCGCGTCGAGGACGTCGCGAAGGAGAACCTGCTGTCCGACTACTACGGCGACGTCTCGTTCGTGGAGGAGTCCGCCCGCAAGCTACGCTTCGACCGGGTGGTGCTCGTGCCCGAGGGGCGCCCCCTCCACGCGAACGCCCCGCCGGGCGTCGAGCGGACCGAGCGCAAGCTCCCGGGCGGCGTCGTCGAGCACCGCTTCGTCGCGCGCGACGTGCCGCGCGTCGTGGCAGAGCCGTCGATGCCCGGCTTTAGCGAGGTCGCGCGGACCGTGCACGTCTCGACCTACGCGACCTGGGACGAGGTGGCCCGCTTCTACTGGGGGCTCGTGCGGGAGCAGCTCCGGCCGACCGAGGAGGTGCGCCGCACCGCGGCGCGCATCGCGGAGGAGGCGCTCGCGGCCGCCCGGGGTGGCGCCGCGCCGCGCGCCGCGCGGAGCGGGGGAGCGGCGGAGCCGGCCGTGTTCTCGCCGCCCGCCGGGGGATGGGACCCCGCCACGAAGCGGCTCCTCGTCGCCGCCGTCTACGGGTTCGTCGTGTCCCAGACCCGCTACGTCGGCCTCGAGTTCGGCATCCACGGCTACAAGCCGTACCGCGTGGACGACGTGCTTCGCCGGCGCTTCGGCGACTGCAAGGACAAGGCGAGCCTCATGCACGCGCTCCTCGCGTCGATCGGGATCGACGCACGCCTCGTGCTCCTGCGCATGCGGCACCTCGGCAAGATCCCCGAGTCGCCCGCGTCGCTCGCCGTGTTCAATCACGCGATCCTGTGGGTGCCCGACCTCGATCTGTGGCTCGACGGCACCGCGTCCTGGACGGGCTCGCGCGAGCTTCCCGGCGAGGATCGGGGCGCGATCGCGCTCGTCGTGAACCCGGACGGTCCGCCGCGCTTCGTCTCCGTGCCGGAGGCGCGCCCGGAGGAGAACCGGACCGAGAGTCGCTTCGAGATCGCGCTCGCGCCGGACGGGCGCGCCACGGTGCGCGGCAGCTCGCGGATCGCGGGCGCCCAGGCGTCGGAGTACCGGCGCGCCTACCTCTCCGTCCATGACCGGCGCGCGCAGCTCGAGAAGGCATTCAACCGGACCTTCCCCGGCCTGCGGGTCGAGGCGGTGAGCCTCTCCGACGTCACGCGCATCGAGGACGACGTCCGGATGGAGTTCACCCTCGACGTGCCGCGCTACGCCGAGCGCGAGGCGGGCGGCCTCCGCTTCACGCCGTTCGGCGCGGCGGCGGGGTACCTCGAGAGCTACGCCTCCCTCTCCGAGCGGCGCCACCCGCTCGTCCTCGGCGCGCCGATGGAGAGCCGGTTCGAGTACCGGTACGCGCTGCCGCCGGGCTGGATCGCGGTGGAGCTGCCCGAGGACGCCTCCGGCGAGGTGCCGGAGGCGACGTTCGAGGTGCGCCACCGGGTGGAGGGCGGCACGCTCGTCGTCTCGGGCCACGTCGCCTTCCGGTCCGGACGCGTGGCGCCGGAGCGCTACCCGGCGTTCCGCGAGCTCGCCGCCGCCGTGGACCGCGCCCTCGCACGGCGCGTCCTCGTCGCGCCGGCGGGCGCGGCGCAGGCGGAACGGCGATGACCGGGCGCTCCGCCGCCGCCGCGCTGCTCCTCGTCCTGTCCGGCTGCGCCGGCGTGTCCGGGCACGGCCCGGGTCGGGGGGCGCGCGCCGCGCTCGACGCGCTCGTCGTCCGCAGCGACGCCGCCGAGGCGCGGGCGCGCACGCCTGCCCTCGTCGAGCGGCACCCGCGCGACCCGTGGGCGCGGCTCGCGGCCGCCCTCCTTGCCCGGCGCGCCGCCGATCCCGTCGAGGAGGCGAGCCAGCTCGTCGCGCTCGCGGCGGGGGCACCGGCGCATCCGCTCGCGCTCTTCGCGCTGCGCAGGCTCACGGAGCTCGTCGAGGACTCACCCGCCGTGGCGCGCGCGGTCGAGGCGGGACTCGCGCCGCCGCTCGCCTCGGGCAGCCTCCTTGGCCTCGCGGCCTACCGCGCGCGCGTCGCGCGCATCGCCGCGGCCGAGGTGCTCGGGGACCACGCGCGCGTCGCGCGGCTGCGCGCCGAGAACGGCGCGGTGACCGTCTGGACCATCGCCGGCCCGTTCGGAGTCCACCGCGCGCTCGATTTCGTGCGCCCCTTCGCGCCGGACGGCGGAACCTTGCCCCGCGAGGTCGCGGCGCCGCTCGCGGGGGCGGCACGGCCGACCCGGACCCTCCCGGTGCCGGACGGCACCGTGGCGCTCGAGGGAGAGCCGTCCGAGGGCGACGTGTTCTACCTGGCCGCCGATCTCACCCTCGCGCGCGGCGGGCGGTACCTGCTCGCGCTCGGCACCTCCATGTCCGCGCGCGTGCAGGTGGACGGCGCCGTCGCGTGCGAGCGGCGCGACTTCGAGGCGCACCTGCCGACCGTCCTCCACGTCCCCGTCGCCTTGGGCGCGGGCGTCCACCGCGTCGTCGTCAAGGTCGCGCGGAGCGACGAGCGCTCCGGGCTCCACCTCGCCCTGGCGCGCGAGGACGGCTTGCCCTCCGATGCCGTCGCCGCGCCCGTCGAGCCCGGCGCGCCGCCGCCGCGCGCGCGGGCGCCTTCCCTCGGCGCCCCATCGCACGACCCGCGCGCCTTTGCCGCCGCGCTCGAGCGCGAGGTGGGTCCGGGGCTCGCCCGGCTCCTCGCGGGGATCGACGCGGCGCCGGTGGACCGTGAGGTGGCGAAGGCGCTCCTCGCCGAGGCGGCCTCGCGGCTCCCGGGCTCGGCGGCGGTGCACGTGGCGCGCGCGGCGCTCCTCGCCCGCGATCCGACGCTCGACGAGCTGGTGGCGCGCAGCCGCGCCGAAGCGGAGCTGCGCGAGGCGCTCGCGCGAGACGCCGGGCACGAGGCGGCGCGGGTGACGCTGGCGGAGCTGCTCCGCCAGGGCGGGCGGCTCGACGACGCGGACGAGGTGTTGGCCGGCGCGGCGGCAGCCCCTCGCGGCGGGGCCGCTCGGTCGGGGCCGCTGCGGGTCGCCCTCGCCCGGCTCGCCGAGGCGCGCGGCCTCCCCGAGCGTGCCGAGGCGCTCGTCGCCGAGGTGCTCTCGGGAGGCGGCAGCTGCCGCGCGCTCGAGCTCGGGCGCGACCTCGCCGCGCGGCGGCGCGCCATCCAGGTCGAGGACGACCGCGCCCGGCTCCTCGCCGAGTGCCGCGACGGCCGCGAGCGGCTCGCCGAGCACCTGCGGCGCCGCGGCGATCCCGCTGGCGCCATCGATGCGCTGCTTCCGGTGGTGCGGGCGCGGCCGTGGGCCCTCGAGCCGACCTTCGCGCTCGCGGCCGCCCACGTCGCGGCGGGCGCCCCCGCCCGCGCCGTCGAGGCGCTCGAGGCGCTCCGCGCGATCTGGCCGCGCAGCGCCCGAGTCGAGAAGAGGCTCGCCGACGCGCGCGAGCTCGCCGGGAACCGCGGCGGGGCGCGCGCCGCCCGCGAGCGGGCGCTCCTCCTCGACGGCGGCGACCTGCGCCTGCGCCGGGCGCTCGCGCTCGAGGACGGGCGCGAGGTGCTCGACGAGTGGGCGGAGGACGCGCCCTCGGCGATCCGCGCCTACGAGGCGGCGCGGCGCACCGACGACACATCCTCCGCGATGGTGCTCGACGCGGCGGCGGTGGAGCTGCACCCGGGCGGCGCCCTGACCGAGCGGACCCACCAGGTGATCCACGTGCTCGATCCGCAGGGGGTGGAGCAGTTCGGGGAGGTGAGCGTGCCGCCCGGGGCCGAGCTGCTCGCGCTCCGCACCATCAAGCGCGACGGCCGCGCGCTCGAGCCGGAGCGGGGCGCGGCGGGGAAGGACGCCATCTCGCTCTCCGGCCTCGAGCCGGGCGACTACGTGCGGATCGAGTACGTGCGCGGGGTGCGGGGCGACGGCGCGGGGGTGGCGGCCGACCCGTTCTTCTTCCGGACGGGCGAGACGCGCCTCTTCCGCTCGACCTACGTCGTCGCGGCGCCCGCGGGGCTCGGGCTCGCGGTGGACGCGCACGGGATGGAGGTCCCTGCGCCCGCACGCGAGGGCGGCCGGGAGGTGATCCGGGCCGGCGCCGCGGATGTCCCGGCGCACGTTCCCGAGCCGAACGGGCCGGCGCTCGCGGAGATCCTGCCCTGGCTCCGCGCCGGCGTCGGCGGAGGGCAGGAGGCGATCCACGCCACGCTCGCCGAAGCTGCGGCGGGGAAGACCCGCTCGACCGAGGAGCTGCGCGCCCTCGCCCGGCGCGTCCGGGCCGAGGCGGGCCCGGACGCTACGCCGGCGGTGCTCGCCCGCGCCGCGTGGGCCCGTGTCTCCGCCGACGTTCTCGGCGGCGGGGCGTTCGGAGAAGACGCGAGCGAGGCGCTGTCGCGCGGCCGCGGCAGCCGCCTCGTCGTCCTCAAGGCGATCCTCGCCGAGCTCGGGATTCGCGCGCGCATCGCGCTCGCGCGGCCGTTCGGCTCGGACGAGTCGCCGCGCCGGTTCCCCTCGCACTCGACCTGGACGCATGCCCTTCTCCGCATCGAGGCCGGCGGCGAGCCGCTCTGGCACGACCCGTCCTTCCGGACGTCGCTGCTCGGGACCGTCCCGTCCACGCTGCTCGGCGTCGAGGCGCTCGTCCTGCCCGAGCCCGGCGAGCCGCTCGAGGTGGTCCGCACGCCGGAGCGGGCCTTGGTCGAGGAGCGGCGCGAGGTCGCGATCCGCATCACGCTCGCCGCCGACGGCCGCGCCACGGTCGAGGGCGAGGATCGCTATCACGGCGCCGCGGGCGCCGCCGCGAAGGCGGCCGTCGAGCGGCTCGACGCGTCCGAGCGGCGCCAGGTCGTCGAGGCGATGCTGGCGCGGACCTTCCGCGGCGCGTCGCTCGCGGCCGCCGAGATGCTCGGCGAGGAGGACGCGCGGGCGCCGTTCACGGTTCGATGGCGAGGGACGGTCCCGGGCCTCGCCCGAACGGCGAACGGCGGGCTGCTCCTCGACGCCGCCATCGTGCCGGCGCGGCTCGGGGCGCGCTTCGTCAAGGTCGCGGCCCGGACCACGCCTCTCGTGGTGGAGCTGGGCGAGATCGTGGACGCGCGCATCGAGATCGTGGCGCCCGAGGGCTTCGCGCCCGAGCCCGCTCCCGCCGGCGCAGCGGACGGCGAGTACGGCACGTTCGCCAGCACGGAGGTCGCCCAGGCGCGGACGCTCGTGCGCGAGGAGCGGCTCGTGCTCCGCCGTGCCCGCGTGGCGCCCGAGCGCTACGCGGACTTCGCCTCGTTCGCTGCCACGGTGGACCACCTCCAGGAGCGTCCCGCGCGCTTCGCGAGGATCGTCGTGGCCCCGGGCGCGGAACCCGCGGGTGCGCATGGACCCTCGGCGCCGGAAAGGAAAGCGCCGTGAAATCCGGCGGCGGGCGGGGCGCGCGATACGATCGGGCGGGCACGCCCGCTGCATTATCACCGTGCGTGCGCTTCGTTCGTAGACAGCTCGAGAGCATCGCCAGGATCGCGCAGCGCGCTGCCGCGCGCTTCGGGCTCCTCACCCCCTTGGGTGCTCTCTGCCTCGTCCCCGCACGGTCGCGTGGCGCGCGCCGTCCCCCTTCCGGCGCGCTTCCCCGCGGCTGCGGCTGAGGGCGCGCGGGCGGCGTGTAGGAAACGGCCGGAGGTGTCCGCCTTCCCGGGCGGACGCCTCCGCGGCCTTTCGCGCCTCCGATGAGCGGGGGATCGGCTGCCCTAGCTGAACGAGCTGTTCGCGGTATCGCGGGCTACCCGGCCGTCTCCCGCGACTCGCTCACCGTCGGCTGCGCCCCCCCTTCCGCGTCTGGAGCGCGGAAAGGAGGGCGTCGAGGTGGCGGATCGTGCGGCGGGGCTCGCGCCGAAGGCGCCGGACGAGCCGCCTCAGCTCCGGTGGATCGCCGTAATCGGCCTCGGGCTCGGCGGCGACGCGCTCCTTCGGCGGTGCGACGCCGAGCAGCGCGTCGGTCGTCACGCCTAGTGCGGCAGCAAGGCGCACGAGCGTATCCGCGCGCGGCAGGACGTGCCCACGCTCGAGCCGGCCGCAGACCTCGACGGCGATCCCGGCTCGCTCAGCGAGATCGGCCTGGGTCCATCCCCGGGCTCGCCGCACCGCCCGAAGCTCGCGCGAAAAGATCGTTGAGAGAGGCCTCGACACCGCCGCGATTCCCTTCCGTCGAAGGAGGGGATCTTGTAGAGCGTTTCCGTTGACGTGGTGAGGACGTGAACGTAGGGTTCCATGGCAGGACGCTAGAGTTGGTAGGCAGCCCGCGCCGCGACAGGCTTGGGGGGAGACATGCGCCTCGTGCTGGTGATCGACGACGACCGCGCGGTGCTCAACGCGGTGCGCCGAATGCTCCGGGATCTGCCGATCCGGCTCGTGTTCCTGGAGAGCGCCGAGGAGGCGCTCGAGCTCATGCGGATGCAGCTGCCGGACGCGATCGTGAGCGATCACGGCCTGCCCGGCATCTCCGGTCTGCAGCTGCTCGTCGAGGTGCGGACGCGCTGGCCGCAAATTCGCACGCTCCTTCACACCGGCGACCCGGCGGCGCGAGAGCAGGCGGAGCACCTCCGCCTGCCGGCCGTGGATAAGGGCGCGGAGCCCCAGGCGCTCCGCGCCATGGTCTCGAGCCTCCTCGGGTCGGGAACCTAAACGACCGATGGTGATTCGGAAACACCGGGAAGACTCCGTTCGCCCTGAGCGTAGGGGCGCGCAGCGCCCCGAAGTCGAAGGGCGCCATGCGTCCCGAGGCGCGTGCTTCGACTCCGCGCCCGCTGCGCGGGCGCTACGCTCAGCACGAACGGTTTCTGGTGATCGCGAATCGTGCTCGCCCGTCTAGCTCGCGGGCGCAGAAGGCAGCGCGTCGACGAAGTGGACGTCCGCGAACCCGAGCGTCTGGAGCAGGATCCGGATCTGCCGCTCCGCCGAGGCGCGCGCCCGATCGCCGAGCGCGCGATCCGCCGCGACCTCCCGCTCGAACGCCACCTTCGCGAGGTCGAGCAGCCGAGCGGTCTCGGCCGAGTCGAGGTTCGAGCCGATCACCTCCGTCTCCGCCGGACGGAGCTCCACCGTCGCGCGGACTGGCGGCAGGACGATCCAGGCCTCCCGCCCCGACACCCGCACGCTCCGGGCGTCGAGCCTCGAGAGGTCGAGGCCGAGGTGGGCATCGGCGAACACGATGGCCTTGCCGCGCGGCGCGTGGAACGTGTGGCGAAGCCAGCCGCCGACGTCGGCCCAGAAGGACTCCGCCTCGGCCGGCTCCGGCGCGAAGGTCACCTTCTTGTAGACCGTCACGTCGAGCGTCTCGAGCCGCGCGACCTCCCGGATCCGGATCGCGACCGCGGGGGGATCGGGGAGAGGGGACGGACGCCGGCCGACCCGGAAGCCGAGACCGAGCCCGGCTCCGAGGGCGAGCGCGACGAGGACGAGGATCGCGAGGCGGCGCACGCCCCGATGCTAAACGACTGATGGCGATTCGGAAACACCGGGAAGATTCCGTTCGCCCTGAGCCCTTCGACTTAGGGGCCGCGGTGCGGCCCCTACGCTCAGGGCAGGCGAAGTCGAAGGGCGCCAGCGTTCCAAGGCGCGTGCTTCGACTTCGCGCCCGCTGACGCGGACGCTACGCTCAGCACGAACGGTTTCTGGTGATCGCGAATCGTGCTCGCCCGGCTAGCGCAGCTTGCGACGCGAGGCGCGCGAGGGCGCCTTCGGGGGGGTCGCCTTCACGCGGGCGGGCGTCTTCTTCCTCCTCTTGCCGGGCCTCGTCGCCTTCGCGGCGCGGGCGCGCAGCGCGGCTTCGAGGGCGAGGCGCGCCCACGGCAGCATCGCCTCCGGATCTTCATGGGCGTCGTCGGGCGGCCGGAAGTAACCGGTGTTCTCCATCCGCACCTTCTTGTTCACGTAGCTCCAGCGCCGGCATCCGGCCGCGACGAACCGCTCGCGCGTGGCGTCGTCGGTCTTGAGGAAGAGCTCGCCGTCGTCGAGGAGGGCGAACATCACGCCCTCGCCGTAGAGGCCGTGGCCGCCGAACATCGCGCGGGCCTCCACCGGGCCGAGGAGCGCCAGGAGATCGAGCGCGTGCGCGACGAAGCCGGGATCGCTCGCCATGCGGACACCTTCCTTCACTCGAAGAGACGCTCGGAGAGCGCGCTGTGGAGATCCATCCCGCGGCTCGTGAGGACGAGGCGGCCCCGGCGCCGCACCGCGAGTCGCCGCCGCACCGCCTCCGCCGCCTCGCGGGCCTGCCGGGGGGAGAGCGTCGCGAGCTCGACGCCCCGCGCCGTGCGCAGCGCGAGCATGAGCCGCTCGTTCCGTTCGGGCGTGGCCGCGATCCGGTCCTCCTCCGCGGTGGGCAGCCGACCGGCGAGCGCCGTCTCGACGTAGGCGCGGGCGTCGCGCACGTTGCCGTAGCGCAGCGCGCCGCCCTCGCCGCGCAGGCAGCCGTATGCGCCGGCGCCGAGCCCGAGGTAGCTCTCGCCGTCCCAGTAGAGCCGGTTGTGGACCGACTCGAACCCGGCCCGCGCGTAGTTCGAGATCTCGTACCGGCGCAGCCCCGCGCGGCGGAGCGCCGACCGGATCACCGACCCCTGGCGCAGCGCGTCCTCGTCCGACGGCAGCGGCAGGCGTCCGGCCTGGAGCATCCGGGCGAGCGGAACCTGCTCCGCGAGGAGCTCCGGGTCGAGGGTGAGCTGGTAGGCAGAGACGTGCATCGCCCCCGCCGCCGCGGCCCGTTGCGCGTCGGCGCGCGCGATGGCGACCGTCGAGCGACGCGCCCCGTAGATGAGGTCGACGCTCGCGTTCCCCACCTCGTCCGCCGCGGCGCGGATCGCCCGCTCGGCCGCTTCCGGACCGTGGCGGCGCCCGAGCTTCGCGAGGACGCCCGGATCGAAGGACTGCGCGCCGACCGAGACGCGGTTCACGCCCGCTTCGCGCAGCGCGCGGAGCCGACCGCGATCGCACGACTCCGGGTTCGCCTCGATCGTCACCTCTGCGCCCTCCGGCACCCCGAAGCGCGCGCGGATCGCGACCAGCACCTCGGCCACCTCGTCCGGCTCCCAGAGCGACGGCGTACCGCCGCCCAGATAGACGCTCACGGGCGAGAGCCCGGCGAAGGCCGGAGCGCGGAGCGCCAGCTCGGCGAGCACGGCGCGGGCGTACCGCCGCTCGGCCGGCACCGGCTCCGTCGTGACCGCGAAGTCGCAGTAGGGGCAGCGGTGGGCACAGTACGGGAAGTGGACGTACACGCCGAACGGCCGCGCCATGCTTCTCCTCTTAACCCGCGCGCGGACGCCGCTCCCACCCCGTGGCGAGGAGGACGGCGGCCAGGAGGGCGAACGGGAGGAGCGAGAGGAGATCCGCGCGCGGCCCGGCGAAGAAGGGGTTGTGGGCCTGGGCCCAGTCGCCGAGCACCTTGTCCACGGGCTCGAGCCAGCCCGCCATGAACGCGATGACGATCCCGGCGATCGCGCCGCCCGCGATGTAGCCCGAGGCCATGAGGACACCGGGGCTCTTGTCGGCCTCGGCGGCGATCTGCTCCTCGCCGAGGCGTCGCGCGACGAGCCCCGGGCGGCGGCTCCGGTCCACGAGCCAGCGGATGAAGCCTCCCGCGAGGATGGGGGTGGAGGAGGAGAGCGGCAGGTAGACGCCGACCGCGAACGCGAGCGACGGGATCCCGGAGAGCTCGAGGACGAGCGCGATCATCACCCCGAAGAGGACGAGCGCCCAAGGCAGCCGCCGGTCGAGGATCCCCTTGATGATGTACGACATGAGCGTCGCCTTCGGCGCGTCGAACTTACGGACGAAGGTCCCGTCGGCGCGCCTCGGGTGGACCCCGTTGATGCCAGGGTCCACGAGCCAGACGGCGCGCCCGCCCTCGTCGACGAGGTAACGGCCCGAGGGCCCCCCGACGTCGTCCGTCTTGTGCCAGACGAGGAAGTCGCGCGACGTGCCTCCCACCTGCGCCGCCGGCGGCCGCTCGCGCGCCCCCGGGAGGACCGCGGGGTCGACGCGGAGCCCGGCGGGCGCGACCTCGGCAGCCGGGACGTAGGTCGTCGCCGCCTCGTTCAGGCGGAGGAGGATGGGGCCGAGAACGATCGCGGAGAGGAGCGCGCCGAAGAGGATCGCGATCTGCTGGAGCCTCGGCGTCGCGCCGACGAGGTGGCCCGTCTTCAGGTCCTGCGAGGTGGTCCCGCCGTTCGAGGCGGCGATGCACACGACGGCGCCCACCGAGAGCGCGGTCACGTAGTAGGGGCCGCCGGTCCAGCCGACGACGAGGAAGACGAGGCAGGTGAGCAGCAGCGTCGCGACCGTCATCCCCGAGATCGGGTTCGAGGACGACCCGATCTCGCCGGTGAGGCGCGACGAGACGGTGACGAAGAGGAACCCGAGCGCGACGATGAGCACCGCGCCGAGCAGATTCATGTGGAGCGGCGGCGCGATCCAGATCGCGGCGACGAGCGCGATGATGCCGGCGAGGACGAGCCGCATGGGGAGGTCGCGCTCGGTTCGTCGGCGCGGACCTTCGCCGCGGGAAGCGCCGACGTCGCGCAGCCCCTCGCGCAGCCCGTGCCCGATGAGCGGCAGCGATCGGAGCAGGCTCACGATCCCGCCCGCGGCAACCGCCCCCGCGCCGACGTAGAGCACATACGCGCTGCGGATCTGCGACGGCCCCATGTCGTGGATCGGGATGGTGCCGGGCGCGAGCGCGCCGGGGATGGCGTCGCCGAAGAACTTGATGAGCGGGATGAGGACCAGGTACGCGAGGACGCCGCCCGCGCACATCGTGGCGGAGATGCGCGGCCCGATGATGAAGCCGACGCCGAGGAGCTCGGGCGAGATCTCGGCGGAGAGCGAGCCGGCCGTGAACGGCCTCCCGAACACCTTCTCGGGGACGTCCTTCCAGCCCTTCAGCGCCACCATCGCGGTCTTGTAGAGGAGCCCGATGCCGAACCCCGTGAAGATGGTGCGGGCGGAGAGCCGGCTCCCGCCGCGCGCCGCCTCCTCCGCCTGCGCCGCCGCGGAGGCGGCTGCGCGCGACTCGACCGAGGCGCCCGCCTTCAGCACCTCGGCGCAGGCGGTGCCCTCCGGGTACTTGAGGCGCCCGTGCTGCGCCACGATGAGGGCGCGCCGCAGCGGGATCATCATGAGGATGCCGAGGAGCCCGCCGAGCACCGCGACGAGCATGACCCGCGAGATCTCGAGGTCGAAGCCCAGGATCATGATGGCCGGCATCGTCACGCCGACGCCGAAGGCGATCGACTCGCCCGCCGACCCAGCGGTCTGGACGATGTTGTTCTCGAGGATGGTGGCGTCCCGCACCCCGAGCTTCGAGCCGAGCTTGAAGAGGGCGATCGAGATGACCGCGACCGGGATCGACGCGCTCACCGTGAGCCCGACCTTGAGGACGAGGTAGAGCGACGAGGCGCCGAACACCGCGCCGAGGATGGTGCCGAGCACGAGCGCACGCGCCGTCAGCTCGGGAAGCGCCGTGCCGTCGCCGATGTAGGGGGTGAGCTCGCCTTCCTCGGCGGGATCCCCCGCTGCCGCGCGCTGCTCCCCGGTCGCCATCTCCCCCTCCGTCGGTTCAGCTCTCGCGCAGCGACGCGAGCTGGGCGAGCACGTCCTTGTTCTTCTGGACGTAGCGAGCGACCTCCCCGTTCAGGAAGTCGTTCTCCCCGCGCAGCTCCTCGACGTCCTCGGCGAGCTTCGCCACGTGCGCCTTCAGCTTCGCGACCTCGGCCGGGTCCGCGGCGGAGGCCGGAGGCCGCGCCTGGACGGCGCGCTCGAGATCCTGGAGGCGCTTCTTGAGCTGCAGCTCGGCGCGGGCGCGCACCTCGAGATGGCGCTCGAGCTCGACCATCGCGGCCTTGAGCCGGGCGACCTCCGCGGCGTGCCGCCGCTCCGCCTCGCCCGCCTCCGCGGAGATGGCCTTTCGCCGTTCCTCCGCGGCGAGCCCGGCGCGGCGCAGGGCCGTCTCGCGGGCACCTCCGTCGCGCTCCAGCTCCTCGATGCGGCGCCGGGCCCCGGCGATCTCCTGCTCGAGCCGCGCCACGTGCGCCTGCAGCCGTCCGCCCTCGACCGCGAGCCGCTCCTCCGCGCGCGCCCGCTCCGCCGCCGCCCCCTGGGCGGTCCGCGCCGCCGACTCGGCCACGCCCGTCCGCTGGTGGACGAGCTCGCGGAGCGACATCACCTCCTTGCGCAGGCGGGCCGCCTCCTCGGCGATCGGCTCGAGCTTCGCGAGCCGCCCCACCTCGGCGGTGAGCTGGCCGACGCGCTCCCGTTCCGCGCGCGTCTCCTCGCGGGCAGCCTCGGTCTCACGGCGCGTCCCCTCCACCGCGCGGCCGAGCTGATCGCGCTCCGCGCGGAGCTGCGCCGCGCGGCGCTCCGCCTCGGCCCGCGCCGCCTCGACGCGGGCGAGCTCGCCGCGCGTCCCCTCGACGGAGGCGCGCCCCTCGTCGAGCACGGCCGCGAGATCGCGGAGCCGCTGCTCGGACGCCACGAGCTCGGCCGCCTTCGCGTGAAAGGCGTGCTCGCTCGCGATCGCCTTCTCGTCGTAGGCCTTGGCCTCGGCTCGCGCCTTGCGGAGCTCCACCTCGAGCGCGGCGCACGCCGAGGCGGCGCGGTCGCCCTCCTCCGCCAGCGCGGCGATCCGCGTGCCCGCCTGGGCGAGCTCGCCCGCGAGCGCGTCGGCGCGCGCCGTCGCCTCGTCGACGCGGGCGCGGAGGGCGGCCGCCTGCTCGTCGGCGGCCCGACCGCGCGCGGCGGCCTCGTCCTCGAGCGCGGTGACGCGGGCGCGCCCCTCCTCCTCGTGGCGGGCGAGCTCATCGGCGAGCCGCTCCCGCTCGGCGCCGAGCGCCTGAACCCGCTCCTCGGCGAGCTGCTGCTTCGAGGCGGCGTCGGCGCGCTCCCTGACGCGATCCTCGCGCTCCGCCTCGAGGGCGCGCGCGTGGGCCTCCTCCGCGGCCACCCGCGCCGACTCCGCGCGGGCGCGCTCGTCGGACCGATCCGCCTCGAGCGCGGCGACGGCGCGCGCGTGGTCCTCCGCCTGCTGGGCGAGCTCCGCCTCGAGCTTCGCGCGCTCGCCGTCGGCGGCGGCGATGCGGCCCGACCACTGCTGCTCGGCCGCCTCGTGCTGCTGCATCGTCTCCGAGAGGACGTCGGAGAGCGACTGGCGGGTGTTCTCGCTCTCCTCGAGCTGGCGACGGAGGTCGTCGATGCGGGCGGACTGCGCCGCCGCGTCCTGGGCTGCCTCCTGCAGCTTCGCCTGGTGATCGAGGAGCGCACCCCGCTCCTCGTCGAGCTCCTTGTGCAGGAGATCGCGGTCCGCCCCGAGCTGCGCGTGGGCCGCCTTCATCTCCCCCACCGCGTCGCGCACCTTCCCGAGGAAGGTGTCGCGCGCGCGGAGCCGCTCGCGGAAATACTCGAGCTTCTCTTCGGGCGTGCCCTTCGGCGGCGCGGGATCGCGCGGCCAATCCTCGAGCACCTGGAACGGATCGCGTCCGGGCGCGGCGGGCTTCGCCCGCGGGGCGGGAGCGTGCGGCCTCGAGGGCGGGACCGGCGGCGGGCCTGGGCGCGGCGCGGCGGCGGAGCCGGGCGGGGGAGCCCCCGCGGCAGGGAGCGTGGGATGGGACGGCGTCCCTCGACGGCCGTCCGGGCGCGGCGCGGCGGGCGGAGCCGGGGGCGGGGGCGGGCCGGGCTGGTCGGCGTGGAGGAGGGCGGCGGCGCGGCCGAGGAGGTCCGCGACGTCGAACGGCTTCTTCACGTAGTCGTCCGCGCGGGTCCGCGTGGCGCGGTGGGCCTCGATCGCGGCGTCGGTCGCCTCGCCCGTATACAGGACGAGCGGCACGGAGGAGAGGGCGCGCTTCAGCCGGTTGCAGACGGAGAAGCCGCTCATGTCCGGCAGCTCCGCCGCGAGGAGGATGAGGTCGGGAGCGCTTTCCCTGCAGCGCTCGAGCGCGGGCTCGCCCGCCTGGACGGCCGTCACCGAGAAGCCGAGCGGGGCGAACGCGCGCCGGATCTCGTCGGCGAGCCCGGCGTCCGGCTCGACGAGGAGCACGTGAAAGGCCATGGAAAGCCATGGTAACGCCGATCCCCGCCGGGCACGAAATGGGGCCGGCCACGATATCGGCGGCCGCTCCGGCGCTGGTCTAATATCGGCGCAGTGCCGACCTGGTCGCTCACCCTCCTGACCGATGCCGCGGACGCCGAGGCACGCGCGGCGGAGCTGTTCGATCACGGGGCGAGCGGCGTGGAGATCCGCGACGGCGAGGGGGCGCCGATGCCGGGCACGGCCCTCCCTCCGCCCGGACGGGCCCTGCTCGTCGCGTGGTTCGACCGGCGGGCGGCGGCGGAGGCGGCGCGCGCGGTCGCGGGCGGTGCGCTCGCCGAGGTCCCCGACGAGGACTGGGGCGAGGGGTGGAAGAAGGACCTCCGCCCCCTCGACGTCGGACGCGTGCGGGTCCGCCCCTCCTGGATCGACGCGCGCCCGCCGGCGGGCGCCGTGGAGGTGGTGCTCGATCCCGGGATGGCGTTCGGGACGGGAAGCCATCCCACGACCTCGCTCTGCCTCGCCGCGCTCTCGGACCTGCTCGCGGAGAAGCCCGGCGCGTCGGTGCTCGACGTAGGCACCGGGTCCGGGCTCCTCGCCATCGCCGCGAGGAAGCTCGGCGCGGGGCGCGTCGCCGCGAACGACAACGATCCGATCGCGATCGAGGTGGCGCGCGAGAACGCGGCCCGGAACGGCGCCGCGATCGAGCTGACGGACGCTCCCGTCGGCGGCGTCGCGGGCACCTTCGACCTCGTCGTCGCGAACATCCTCGCGAACGTGCTCGTGGCGCTCGCCCCCGCGCTCGCCGGGAAGCTCGCGCCCGGCGGGGTGCTCCTCCTGTCCGGCATCCTGGCGCCGCAGGAGGAGGAGGTCCGTCGCGCGCACGTCGACGCCGGGCTCGTGCCGCTGCCGGAGCGGGAGCGGCGCGAAGGCGAGTGGAGCCTCCTCGCGCTGCGGAGGGGACCATGACGCTCCGCCGCATCCACCTCGCGCCCGAGCGGATCGAGGGCGCGCTCGGCGCGCTCGGCGCGGAGGCGCGCCGCTACCTCGAACACGTCCTCCGGCTCGCGCCGGGCGCGCGCATCGAGGTGTTCGACGGCCGCGGCGGACGGTACCAGGCCGAGATCGAGCCGGGGTTCGAGTCCGTCCGGCTCGGGCCGCGCGAGGAGGCGCCCCCGGCCCCGGTCGAGATAGCGCTCCTCGCCGCGCTCGCGAAGGGCGAGAAGATGGATCTCGTCGTGCAGAAGGCGACAGAGCTCGGCGTCGCGCGCATCCTCCCGTTCGCCGCGGAGCGCTCGGTCGTGCGGCTCGACCCGGCGAAGGGCGAGGCGCGGGCGGCGCGCTGGCGCCGCATCGCGGAGGAGGCGGCGCGCCAGTCGGGGCGGGCGGACGTCCCCGAGGTGCGCCCACCCGCGTCGCTGCCGCAGGCGCTCGCCGATCTTCCCCCCGGCACCCGCGCGTTCGTGTTCCACCGGGGCGGCGGCCCGCTCGCCGGGGGCGCCGCGGCGACCCTCGCCGCGGTGATCGGGCCCGAGGGTGGCCTCACCGAGGCGGAGGTCCGCGCCTGCGAGGCCGCCGGGGCGGCGCGCGCCTCGCTCGGACCCCGCACGCTGCGGGCCGAGACCGCCGCGATCGTGGCGGTGACCCTCCTCCAGGCGCGCTTCGGAGACCTCGCCCGATGACGACGATGCACTGCCCCCGCTGCCGGCGCGAGACGCCGAAGCTGACTGCCTTCTGCGCCGGGTGCGGCGCGCCGCTCCTTCTCGGCGACGAGGCCACCCCGGGGCCGCTCGACGCGTCCCTCTACCTCGAGCGCAGGAGAGGCGGCGTCGAGAGGCAGCCCGCTTCCCCGGTGGTGCCGCCGCGCCGCCCGGACGAGGCGCCCGCGCGGGCGGCGGTGCGCGAGCTCGCCGCGCTCGAGCGGTCGCACTGGGACATCCGTTCCGCGGCGGTCGCGCCCGCCGGCGCCCTCACCGCGCCGGACGCGCTCGCCGCGGGCGACGCGCTCCCCGACGCCGACGAGGAGGCGCTCGAGGTCCACGTGGAGCGCGCGCCGGAGTGGCGGCGCGCCGCGGCCTGGGCGATCGACGCGCTCCCGTTCGTGGGCGGGGGGGTCGCCCTCGGCCGAAACCTCCTCCGCCAGGCCGAGGCGAACCTGCCCGCGCCCGCGACGGGCCTCGACGGGTTCCTCGACCTCCTCGCGCGCGAGCGCGTGATCGCGGCGTCGCTGGCCGGGGCGGTCGCGCTCGCGCTCGCGGTGTACGCGACGCTCGCCCACGCGCTCGCGGGCGCGACGCTGGGGAAGCGGCTCCTCGCCCTCCGCGTCGTCGGCCCCGACGGCCGCCCCCCGTCGCCCGCGCGCAGCGCGGCCCGTTCCGCGCTCGCCGTCCTCTCCGCCGCGTTCCTCGGGCTCGGGTTCCTCCTCGCGCTCTTCACCCGCAGCGGCCGCGCCCTCCACGACTTCCTCGCGCGCACCTGGGTCGTGAAGGCTCCTTGACCCTCGCCCTGGGGGGTCCTAGAACCGACCCGTGCCGAAGGAACTCGCCGCGCTCCTCGTCGAGGAAGGAGCGGTGCCCGCCGACCTCGTCGAGCGGGCCGTCTCGCGTCAGCGCGAGGCGGGCGGCGCGCTCGACACCGCGCTCCTCGAGGAGCGGGCGATCGGCGAGGCCGAGCTGGTCGGCTACCTCGCGCGCGCGGCGGAGCTGCCCGCGGCCCCCGAGACGGCGTGGAGCGGGAACGACGCGCGGGCGCGGCGGGTGTTCCCGTCGCGCGTCGCCGAACGGCACGGCCTCGCGCCCTTCGCCCTCGAGGGGCGGGAGCTCTCGCTCGTCGCGACCTATCCGGTGGACGTGGGGCTCCTCGACGAGATCAGCTTCATGCTGTCCCTCCACCTCACCGCCCACGTCGGCCCGGAGTGGCGGGTACGAGAGCTGATCCAGCGGCTCTACGGGGGCCAGCTCTCGCCGCGCCTCGCCGCCCTTGCGGTCGCCTCGGGGGCGGCGCCGCCGCCCGCCGGCGCCGCCGCGCCGGAGGCCGCCGGCCCGGCACCGCGTCCGCCGCCGCCCGCCTCGGCCGGTTTCGCGCGCGACGAGTCCGAGCCGCTCGAGCCGCTCGCGGCAGCCCTGGCGCAGGCGCTCGAGGCCTTCTTCGACGACATGGAGATCGCGGTCGACGATGCCGTGCCGGGGCGCGTCGCGGGGGAGGAGCCCGAGGGCGGCGACGGCGCGAGCGAGCCGCCCCCCGTCCTCGATCGAACCGCGCCGCCGCACTGGACGCTCGAGGACGCCCGCGCCGCGCTCGCGTCCGCCCGCCACCGTGACGAGGTGGTGCTCGTGGCGCTCCGCTACGCCCGCGATTTCTTCGAGTTCGCGGCGATGTTCGCCGTGACGCACGACGCGGTGGCGGGGCACGACGCGCTGGGGATGGAGGAGGCGCGCGATCGCGTCCGGACCGTCGCGATCTGGTCGAGCGACCCCGGGATCTTCAAGACCGTCATCGACACGCAGAGCCCGTACCTCGGCCCGGTCGCCGCGGGCGTCGCCGGCACCGACGCCGTGCTGCACGGTCTCGGCCGCGCACCGCGCACCGTCCTCGTCTACCCGGTGCTCCTGCGCGATCGGCCGGTCGTCATCCTGTACGCCGACAACGGCGAGGCGCCGGTCGCTGCGCGCCGGCTCGGCGACCTGCTCCTGTTCCTGTCCACGGTCGGCCCGTCCTTCGAGCGGATCATCCGCGATCGCAAGAGGCAGCGACCCCGCCGGTCTCCGTCCCGCGTAACGCCGGCTGCGCCCCTCGAATCGTCTGCGGTGCCTCCGGCGTCCGGCGAGGGATCTCCGACCGGACGGAAGCCTTCGGCGGAGCGGGCCGACCCAGGCCAGGGCGCCGAGGAAGCGCGCGCGGGGCCGGGCCCGATCGAGGAGCCGAGCGCGGCGGAGGAGAGCCGCGAACCGGCCGCCGCGCCGGAGCCGGCACCCGCGGCGACGGAGTCTCCGCCGCCCAGGGTAGCGGACTCGTTCGCCGCCCTGGAGGAGCAGTTCTTCGGCGAGACGCTCGAGGAACAGGGTCCGCGGGTGGACGAGGCCGAGCCGCGGGCCGAGGAGGAGCCGCCGCCCGCGCCCGCGCCGCAGAGCGCCGCGCCTTCGCGCCCGCCCGCCCCGACGCCGGCGGCCCCCCCACCGGTCGCGAAGCCGCCGGAGCCCGCGACCCTCGTCGCGCTGGCCGACCGGGCGCTCGAGTCGGATCCAGTCGCGGCGGCGGCCGCGTGCGCCGCGCTCGAGAACCGGCGGCGGGATCCCTCCGTTCGTCCCGCTGCCGAGAAGCTCCGCCGCGCGCTCCTCTCGGGCATCTCCGGTCGCGCGAGCCGCGCCGCACGGGCCATCGGCGCGCTCCGCGACGTCGAGGCGGTCCCGCTCCTCATCCAGGTCCTCGAGACGAGCGAGCCCGAGACGGCGCAGGAGGCCGCCGGCGCGCTCGCCGGGATCACCTTGCAGCGGCTCGGGCCCGACGCCCGCCGCTGGCTCGCCTGGTGGAAGGAGAACCGCGGCCGAGGCCGGGCGGAGTGGCTCTTCTCGGGGCTCAGCAGCCCGGATCGCGACACGCGCGTCGCGGCGTCGGTGGAGCTCTCGCTCGCGGCGCCCCCGCCCGTTGCCTACTCCGCCGACATGCCCGCGGCCGAGCGCGAGAAGGCGGCGCGCGCGTGGGCAGGGTGGTGGTCCCGCTCCGGCCACATCCTATGATGACGACCACCAGCTGGGTCGAGCTGCCGAGGCACGGCGCTGACGGGTGAACGAATGCACGATCCGATCGATCCCGACCCCGGACGCGCCCTCCTCGACCGGCTGAACGCCCAGGCCGAGAAGGGAGGCGGCGAGGCGCGCATCCAGAAGCAGCACGAGGCGGGCAAGCTCACCGCGCGCGAGCGGATCGACATCCTGCTCGACCCCGGCTCGTTCGTGGAGGTCGACAAGTTCAAGACCCATCGCTGCGCCGAGTTCGGCATGGAGAAGCAGAAGGTCCTCGGCGACGGGGTCGTCACCGGCTACGGGCTCGTCGGGGGCCGGCAGGTGTTCCTGTTCGCCCAGGACTTCACGGTGTTCGGCGGCTCGCTCTCCGGCGCCTTCGCCGAGAAGATCTGCAAGGTGATGGACCTCGCCCTGGAGGTCGGCTGCCCGGTCATCGGCCTCGCCGACTCCGGCGGCGCGCGCATCCAGGAGGGCGTGGTCGCGCTCGCCGGCTACGCCGACATCTTCCTCAGGAACACGCTCGCCTCCGGTGTCGTCCCGCAGGTGTCGGTCATCCTCGGGCCGTGCGCCGGGGGCGCGGCGTATGGGCCGGCCATCACCGACTTCATCTTCATGGTGAAGGACACCTCGTACATGTTCACCACCGGACCCGACGTCATCCGATCGGTGACGAACGAGGAGGTGACGCTCGAGGAGCTCGGCGGCGCGAAGGTGCACGTCACCCGCTCCGGCGTCGCCCACTTCGCCCACGACTCGGAGGACGCGGCGCTGAAGGCGGTGCGCGAGCTCCTCGCGTACCTCCCCCTGAACAACCGGGAGGACCCTCCGGCGCAGGCGTGCTCGGACGACGTCTCGCGGCGCGACGACCTCCTGCGCACCATCGTCCCCGACGATCCGTCGAAGCCGTACGACATGCGCGAGGTGGTGAAGGCGACGGTCGACGACCACCGCTTCTTCGAGGTCGGCGAGCACTTCGCCGGCAACGTCCTCGTCGGTTTCGCGCGCCTGAACGGGCGTCCGGTCGGCATCGTCGCGAACCAGCCGGCGGTGCTCGACGGCGTGCTCGACGTGGACGCCTCGCTCAAGGCGGCCCGCTTCGTGCGGTGCTGCGACGCCTTCAACGTCCCGCTCCTCACCTTCGTGGACGTCGGCGGGTTCCTCCCCGGCACCGGGCAGGAGTGGGGCGGGATCATCAAGCACGGGGCGAAGCTCCTCTACGCCTTCGCCGAGGCGACCGTGCCGAAGGTCACGGTCATCACGCGCCGCGCGTACGGCGGCGCCTACGCCGTGATGGCCTCGAAGCACCTCCGCGCCGACGTGAACCTCGCCTGGCCCACCGCGGAGATCGCGGTCATGAACCCGGAGGGCGCGGTCCACATCGTGTTCCGCAAGGAGATCCAGGCGGCGAAGGATCCGGTGGCGGAGCGCGCCCGCCTCGTGCAGCGGTACCGGGACGAGCTCGCGAACCCGTACAAGGCGGCGGAGCTCGGCTACGTGGACGAGGTGATGAAGCCGGAGGAGACCCGCCCCAGGGTCATCCGCGCCTTCGAGATGCTCCGGACGAAGCGGCGCGCGAGCCCGCCGAGGCGGCACGGCAACCTTCCGCTCTGATTCCGACTTCGGTCGCTAAGGTCCTGGGGGCTCGGCGCCCGTACCGACCTCGGCGATCGGCCCGAGCGCCGTCCGCTCGATCTTCTGGCGTCCAGTCACGGCCCGGCGGCCGCGCGAGAGGAGCCAGCGGAGGCCGCGCCCGGCGTCGCGCGCGAGTCGGCCTGGCGCCGTCCGGGAAAAGAGCGCGGGCGCCTCTGCCGCGGCCCCGCCGAGCGCCTTCACCCCGGCGCCGTGCGAGTAGACGAGCTCTCCGCCGAGGTAGGCGGTGTAGAGCGCGGCGGTCGTTGCGAGCAGCCCCGCCGCCGCCGAGGTCAGCGAGGCGCGGTTCCGCGCGCGCCAGGCGGCCACGCCGAAGGCCGAGACCACGAGGCCCAAGTTCCCGATCCCGTGCAGGAACATCATGTCGCGCGCGCGATCGTCGCGGAGCTCGATCTCCTGCGACGCGGCCATCCCGGCGAGGCCTGCGAACAGCGCGGCGCCCGCGGTCCCCCACCAGAGGCGACGGGCGGTCCGGTCGAGGCGGCGATCCAGCGGTCGCAGCGCGGCGAGGAGGTCGAGGATCGCCGTCGCGGGCAGGAGCACCAGGGGCGCGTGCACGGTCGACGGGTGCAGCTCGTGGGTGCGCATGGCCATGGGCATCCCCTCCGCCCGTCACCCTGCGTTCCCGCCGCCGGCGCCGCAACGCACCGGCCGAGCGGCCGCGGAGCGTTCCTGAAGCACGCGAGCCCGGCCCCTCGCGCGAGGAACCGGGCCCGTGGAGCGATCGGCCGCGCGGTCGCTAGGCCTTCTTCACGCTGGCGGCCTGGAGGCCCTTCGGCCCCTTCACGACCTCGAACTCCACCTTCTGACCCTCGGAGAGGCTCTTGAAGCCGTCGCCCGTGATCGCGCTGTAGTGGCAGAACACGTCCTCACCACCGTCGTCCTGCGTGATGAAGCCGAACCCCTTCGCGTCGTTGAACCACTTCACGGTTCCGTTCGCCATTCACGTCTCTCTTCTCGAGCTCGATCCGCCGGCAGTGACGTTCGGTCCACCGGTCCGTCCGCGGTGGACATCAGAAGTCGTAGCCGAAAAAGAATCGGAGGTCGAGATGCGCCCGCGGGGCCGGCGTCACCCAGCGTTGATCGCGGTCAACCTCGGGCGCCTGCGCTGGCTACGCGGCGGCCTCGTGGACGGCCGGCACCGCCGGCCCGCGCACCGCCTCGCCGGCGGCGAGCCGCGCCTCGAGGCTCGCGAGGATCTGCGCCGCGGTGGGGAGCTCCGCGAGCGTCCGCTCGCCGATCCTGACGAGGCTCTGGCCCGTGTAGAAGAGACCGTTCTCGACGTCGCCCTTGATCGCCGCGGCGAGCAGCGCGTCGGTGATGCAGAAGCTCTCCTTGAAGCCGCTCGCGCGACATTTGCAGACCGTCTCGCCGAGGCATTCCACGCACGCCTTGCGGCGCCCCATGTAGCCGTCCTTGCCGAACCACCAGGCCTTCGACCGCGGCGGCACGGCCTCGCCGCGAGCGAGCCGGTCCGTGAAGGCGTTCCGGACCGCCCGCGCGTTCATGCCCTTCACGCAGCTCGTGATGATGGTGACGTCCTCGGCGGTCTTGCCGAGGTGCATCGCCTTGAAGGCGGGGTGCACCTCGCCGTCGCTGCAGGCGAGGAACCGCGTCGCCATCTGGACGCCCGCCGCGCCGGCGGCGAGGAAATGCGCCACGTCCGCCGCGTCGACGCCGCCCGCGGCTACGACCGGCAGGGACGTCGCCGCGAGCACCTCGGCGTTGAGCGCCGGTAGCGGGTGCCCGATGTCGCCGATGTGGCCGCCCGCCTCGGCGCCCTCGGCGACGAGGAAGTCCGCGCCCCACTTCTCGTACATCGCGGCGAGCCGGCCGGAGGACACGATGCCTGCGAAGGGCACGCCCCCCTCCTTGCACCAGCGCACGATCTCGCGCGAGATGCCCGCGCCCTGCACGATGAACGAGACCTTCTCCTCGATCGCGAGGCGCGCGTGGGACTCGAAGTCCGCCTTGTTGATGGCGGCCATGAGGTTCACGCCGACGTAGCCGCCGGGGGCCTCGAGCTTCGCGCTGCGGATCTCGGCGCGCAGCTGGTCGGTGGTCTTGAGCACCGCTGAGATCGTGCCGGCCCCGACGAGGCGGGCGCCGCGGTGGGACGCGACCTTGCCAGCGATCCCGTCCGACGCGTGGATGCCCATCGCGCCCTGCACGAGGAGCCTCCGCCCCGAGGCGACGATCGCCCTGATCGCGGCGCAGTCGAGGCGCGGCGACGGCGAGGTCTCGTCGGGAACGACGGGCGAGCTGGTGGCCATGGATCGTTCTCCCGATGACGCGGGCGTACAGCGGAGGAGGCAGCGTAGAACGCCCCTGTCACGCCCGTGTCACGGGCCTTCGACGCGGCGCGGCAACCGCCTGGCCGGCGGTACAAACGGATTCTCGGAGATGCTGACTTGGACCTGGTCCTGGTCCTGGTCCTGGATCTGGACCTGGTTCTCGACCTAGACCCGTTTGAGGTCGAAGTCGAAGTCGAGGTCGAAGTCCACGACCACGTCCACGAGGAACCCCGTTCACACCGCGGCGATGGACATCCGCGCGCGGTCATCCTCGGCGTCGACGTCCTTTGGCTCCACGTCGTAGAACTTCTCGCGTGGCGACATCACCACCGCCTTGAGGAGCTCGCTCGTCCGGCTGCGCCGCTCCTTCTCCACCTTCTTCGGATCGACCGGCTCGAACCTCTCGTCCGGCGTGATCTTGAAGAGCGGCTGTCCCTTCTGGACGACCGTCCCGTCGCTGCCGCTCATGACGATCTTGTCGATCGTGCCGGAGAACGGCGCGCGCACGGTGTTGAACATCTTCATGACCTCGATGATGTAGAGCGCCTGGCCCCTGTCGAAGTGCTGGCCCTCGGATACGAACGGCGGACGGCCCGGCGCCTCCTGGCGGTAGAACATGCCTCCGTACGGCGCAACGAGCTCGTCCGCCTTCGTCGACGGCGGCGGCACGAGCACCTTCTTCATGCGGGCCTGGAGCTCGGGGTCGTGCAGGTGCGCGGGGATGGTGACGTCGAGGTTCTGCTCCACGCGGAAGTCGAAGAAGCTCACCCTCTCCGCGAGCATGAAGAGGAGGCCGAGCAGCTCGTTCCCCGCCTCGAAGCCGAGGTGCGCGGCCCGGATCTTGTCCCAGGTCGCCGCGTCGTAGCCGCCCTGGGGCGCCTCGCTCTTCAGGATCTCGGCGAGCTTGAAGAACTCCTCCTTGCGCAGGCCGAACGTCTTGCGGAGCTCCTGGTAGAAGCGGATCGCCCGCTGGAGCAGCTCGTGGTCGTGCTGCCAGATGACCTCGGCGGCGGGCTTCTTCGGGTTCCACCCCATGTTCAGGTACACGTACGTGTCGCTGAGCACGCCGAGGGGATTGCGGACCCAGACCACCTTTCCGTTCTCGATCCGGTAGTTCTTGCGGTTCAGGCTCAGCCAGCCGGAGAGCAGGTGCGGATCCTCGAGCAGCTTGTCCATGGCCCGGGTGAGCAGCGTGTACTTCCGGTCGATCACGTCCGACATCGCCTTCATGATGGAGGGGTCGTTCGGCGCCTCCGCCGCCATCTTCGCGACGTAGTGCTTCTTCATCTCCTGGAAGGCGAACGCGGTGTCGAGCTTGTTCCCCTCGTCCTTCAGCTGGCCGACGAGCGTGAGGTAGGGCACGACGAAGCGGGTCGTCGGCTTGGCCATCACGTTCTGCCCGATGAACCAGTTGACGAGCCCGTAGTGGAACTGGAGGTTCGTCGCGAGGTTCACGCCGCGCAGGCTCATCTGGCCGAGGACCTTCGAGAGCTGGATGTAGCTCGCGAGCCGGTCCTCGCCGTTCGTGAGCAGGAGCGCGATGTTCGAGTCGTACGCGCCCGCCACGCTGTAGCGCATGAACATGCCCGTGTCGGGGTTCGGCATGCTGAGGCCCTGGTCGTCGCGGATCTCGCCCTCGATCGGCTTCGACCAGAAGCGGATGAGCCCCCCCGCGTGCGGCGAGAGCGATGCGTCGGTGGCGTTGAGGCGCGCCTCCGCCGACGCGGGGAACCGCGCGACCCGCTCCGGCTTCGGCAGCCGGACCCCATGGCGGGCGAGGAGCGCCATCGCCTCGACGAGCGACTCGACGACGAACGCGTCCTTCGGGTCGGCCGGGTTCGTGAAGCGGAGCGTGTAGCAGAGTTCGGTGACCCGGTGCTCGACCTGGATGCGGGTGTTGACCTCCATGAAGTAGTACCGGTCGCGGTCGACGATGCACTCGAACGTCGAGGCGGAGTCGAGGCCGACCGCCGCGCCGAAGCGGGCCGCGTCGTCCTCCATCCGCTTCAGGATCTCGAGATCGGTGCGGAGCGCGGCCGCCTCGTCCTTCTTGCCGGCCTTCTCCGCCTTCGCGATGGCCGCGGCGAGGCCCTCCTGCGTCACCGAGATCTCGAGCAGCTTCTGCTCGTGCATCTGGAGCGAGCAGTCGCGGCCGCCGAGGGAGATGCACCACTTCCCGTTGCCGAGGAGCTGGATCTCGTTGTGACGGGTCTGCTCGATGTTGAGCTCGATGAGGACGTTCTTGTTGTCGCCGACGCCGGTCGCCTTCACCTCGGAGAGGACCTCGCGCACCATCGCGGGGGCCTCCGCCGCCGCCTCGGCCACGAGCTTCGCGTCCGGGGTCTTCGCCGCGAGCAGCGCGCCGCCGAGGATGCGCTGGCCCTTGCCGCCGCCGCCGCCGATCGCCTTCAGGCGGACGCGGCTGTTCGGGAACTCCTGGAACATCCGGGCGACCTCGCGCTGCACCTGCGCGCCGAGCTCGTCGATCGTGTAGAGGTCGATCCCCTTCGCGTACGCGGCGGCGAGGATCTGGTCGGCGAGGTCCTCGAGCGAGAGCTTCTCGTTCGAGAGCACCTTCCGGTCGACGGCGAGCCCCTCCGCCTCGGCGATGGCGAGGAGCGCCTTTCGGCTCCCGTGCTTCTGCACGAGCGTGCGGGCGGTGACGTTGTTGATGCCCGGCGTCGTCGAGACCTTCACCTCGACCGCCGTGCGCTTCGCCTCGTCCTTCTTGCCGGCGCGCGCCTGGGTGACCGAGTTCGGCCCGATGAACTTGAGGCCGGCCCGCTCGAGGGTGGCGACGAACTCCTCGTCCTCGGCCATGAAGCCGTAGCCCGCGAAGACGGAGTCGTACCCGTTGTCCCGCGCGATCTGGACGATCTGGTTCATCCGCTCGACGCGCTCCTCCTTCGTCGCGCCGGTGTAGTCGGGCACGCGGTGGACGCGGCTCGTGTCGATGAGCTGCCGGAGCTCGGGCGCGAGCGCGTTGGCGTAGGTGATGGAGTCCTTCTCGGAGAGGAGGATCCCGTAGTGGGTGATCCCCATCTCCTCGAAGACGTCCATCGCCTCCTTGCGGATCGGTCCGCGGCAGACGATGAGCGGCCTCAGGTCCTCGCAGGCGAAGGAGCGCGCCCACGCGGAGGCGGACTTGCCCAGGCGGCGGTCGCGGTGCGTGAGCGGATTGCCCTTGTACCAGTCCATGGTGGTGGCCATCGGTGTCGTCTCCAGTCTGGATCCGTGTTCGGGTTCGCCGGGCTAGTGGAACTCGCGCTGCGGCCCGCTCATCGGCGACGGCTTGTAGTGACGGAGCAGGAACTTGATGTTCTCGCCGAGGACCCTGCGCAGGTCGGTCGGCATGACGAGCGAGGAGATCGAGCCGAGGGTGAGCCCTTCCTTCGGGTTCATGAGCTCCTTCTCATAGCGGCGGTTCAGGGCGGCCTCCTCCGCCTTGAGCCAATCGCCCGCCTCCTTCTCCGCGTCCTTCTTCGCCGCCGCAGGGTCGGCCCCCGCCGCGGTGCGCTGCTGGATCCCCTTCTTCACCATCTCCGCCGCCTGCCCCCGCATCTTGCGGAGCTCGTCCTTGTAGACGAACTCCTTGCCCGCCGGCCCCATCACCGCGAGCCGGGTGGTGGGGAGCGCGAGCACGAGGTCGGCACCCGTCGGGTAGTTGTTGTAGGACGCGTACGCGCCGCCGAAGGCGTTCCGCAGGATGAGGAGGATGCGCGGGGTGCGAACGTCGACGATCGCGTCGAGCATCGAGCGACCCGCCTGCACGATCCCGCGCGCCTCCTGCTCGCGGCCGGGGAGGAAGCCCGTCGTGTCCTCCATGAAGATGATGGGGATGTTGTAGATGTTGCAGAAGCGCACGAACCTCGCGATCTTCACCGCGGAGTCGCAGTCGATCTGGCCGGAGGCGATCGCGCTGTTGTTCGCCACGAAGCCGACGACGTGCCCGCCGAGGCGGCCGAACGCGGTGACGACCTCCCTCGCGCGCTCCGGCTGGATCTCGTAGTAGTCGCCGTAGTCGCAGACCTGCTGGATGATGATCGACACGTCAAAGGGCGTGTTGAACCCGGTCGGCGAGTTGAAGCACTTCTTGAGGAGGGTGTTGATCTCCCAGGTCTTGCGGTCGATGGGATCGCTCGTCTCCTCGAACGGGGGCGCGACGGAGTTGTTGTCCGGGAGATACGCGAGGAGCCGCACCGCCTGCCGGAGGGCGGCGAGCTCGTCCGCGACGGTGAGGTCGGCGACGCCCGACTGGCCGTGGACCTTGGGGCCGCCGAGGTCCTCGGGCGTGATCTCCTCGCCGAGCACCGACTTCACGACGCCGGGGCCGGTGAGCCCGAAGAAGGTGTCGTTCGGCTGGATGACGAAGCTGCCCTGGCGCGGCAGGTACGAGCCGCCGCCGGCGTTGAACCCGAACATGCACATGATCGACGGGACGACGCCGCTGATCTTGCGCAGCGCGGTGAACGCCTCGGCGTAGCCGTCGAGGCCGCCGACGCCGGCCGGCACGAAGGCGCCGGCGGAGTCGTTCATGCCGATGAGCGGGATCCCCTTCTCGCCCGCGAGCCGGAACAGCCGCGCGAGCTTCGAGCCGTTCGTCGCGTCGATCGAGCCGGCGCGCACGGTGAAGTCGTGGCCGTAGCAGGCGACGTCGCGGCCGCCGACGTTCAGGATCGCCGTGACGAGCGAGGCGCCGTCGAGGTTCTTGCCCCAGTTCTGGAAGAGGACGTTCGGCTCCTTGTCCGTGAGGACCCGGATCCGCTCCCACACCGTCATCCGTCCCTTCGCGTGCTGCTTCTCGATCTGGTCGGCCGAGACCGACTTCATGGGGCGCTGGATGAGGTCGTGCCCCTCCTTCATCGCCTCCTCGTAGCCGCCCGTGGCGCGCGAGATCTCGCCCGGGATCGTGAACTCGACCTTCTCGACGGGATCGAGCGGGTTCGTGAGGATGGGCTTCAGCGTCTTCGTGGGCATGGGCTCGTTCCTCTCGGGAAGTGAACGTCCGCTTTGTGCGTGGCGTCGCTCCGGCTCGGCTCCGTCGGCGAGCCGAGCGGTGAACCGGAGTGGACGGGTCGAAAAAAGCGCCAAATTCTGACAAGTTCCCGGGCCGTGGGCAAGCGCTACGGGGCGGAAAACGCGACCGGCAAATGACGCGCCACGGCGATCGCGGACTCCTCGTCGGAGCGGCGGCTCGCCCGGGCGCGCGGGCGACAGGCGGGGCGGCGAGCAGGCCCTTTCCCGCCGCCGACCGCATCCCGCCGATCGCTTGCCGGTCGCGCGGGGAGAGGCGAGGATGCGCGCCGTGCGCGTCTTCTCCGTCCTCTACTGGGGCTTCGCGGTCCTCACGATGCCCTTCCTCTTCGCCGGGGCGCTGCTCGTCTTCCTCGCCACGGCGTGGTTCGACCGGCGCCGCGTCGCGCTGCACGTCTACTCGTGCGCGTGGGGAAGCTTCTACGTGGTGATGAACCCGATCTGGCGCCTCAGCGTCGAGGGGCGCCGCCGCATCCCGTGGAAGGGGCCGGCGGTGCTCGTCGCGAACCACCTGTCGCTCCTCGACATCCTCGTCCTCTACGCCCTCTTCCGCCCGTTCAAGTGGGTCGCGAAGGCCGAGCTGTTCCGGGTGCCGGTGGTCGGCTGGAACATGACGATCAACGACTACGTGCCGATCCGGCGCGGCGACCCGGAGTCGGTCCGCAAGATGATGGATCACTGCCGCCGCCACCTCGCCCGGGGCACGCCGGTCCTCCTCTTCCCCGAGGGGACCCGCTCACGGGACGGCCGGCTCCAGGCGTTCAAGGACGGGGCGTTCCGGCTCGCGCTCGACGCCGGTTGCCCGGTGATCCCGATCGTCGTCTCCGGCACCGGCGAGGCGCTCCCCAAGCACGGGCTCGCCTTCCGCGGGCCGATGCACGCGAGGGTGCGGGTGCTTCCCGCGATCCCGGCCGGCGCCCACGCGACGGTGGACGGGCTGCGCGAGGCGGCCCGCAGCGCGATCGCCGCGGCGCTGCCGCCGGAGAACCGGCCGAAGTGACCTGAAGGCCGAAGATGGTGCCTTCCCCGCGGCGGGGGCGGCGCCATGTTGTGAGGGCATGAGCGATCCGTATCTCGTGCGGGGCGGCGTCGGCCCGCCGCTCCCCGGCATCGTCGGGCCGGCCGACGTCGACGGCCGGGCCGAGTGGGTGCCCGTCGCGCGCACGGGCGAGCTGCTCGACGCGCTGTCGGCGCGGCTCGGCTCCGAGGTGGACCTGCACAAGGTGGTGCTCGCGGTCGTGTCCCCGCTGCGATCGGCGCTCGACGGACCGCCGCTCGGCGCGCTCCTCGCGCACCTTCCGCTCCCGCTCGCGCGCGAGCTCGCCGCACCCGCCTTCGCGCTCGGCGCCCGGGTGCGGGCGCCGTCCGGCGCGGGCGACTACCTCCTCGAGGTGTCGCGTCTCATCCAGCATCCGCCCTACGTGGCGGCCACGTACGTGCGCGCGGTGTTCGCCGCCGCGCGCGCGGTGCTCTCGCCCGAAGACGCGGACGCGATCGCGGCGCGCCTCCCCGCCGATCTCGCCGAGCTCTGGCGGACGGCCCGCTGACCCGGTCGCCCGAGCGCGCCTTCTTCGGGCTCGGAGTCGCGCATTTCGCGTTCAGTGCGTGGTGACCAGCCTCGACGTCGCGACGCTGTAGATCTTCTCTCCTCTGAAGAGCCGGCGCTCGCGGTCCCACACGTCGCTCTCGGGGGTGACCATGGAGACATGGACCACGAGACCGCCGCCCCACCTGCGCTTGATCCGGCGGTGGACAGTTTGAACCCGTCTCAGGCCCGGGCGGCGAGCGAGATCGCTAAACGGGCGAGCACGATTCGCGATCACCAGAACCCCCGTTCGTGCTGAGCGTAGCGCCCGCATCAGCGGGCGCGGAGTCGAAGCACGCGCCTTGGAACGCTGGCGCCCTTCGACTTCGGGGCGCTGCGCGCCCCTCGTTTAGGAGCCGCGCCGCGGCAGCCGGACCGTGACCACGGTCTCGCCGTCGCCGAACGCCGCGCTGATGTCGCCGCCGTGGCCCCGGACGATCTCGCGGGAGATGTAGAGCCCGAGCCCCAGCCCCGATGCCTTGCGGCTCCGCTCGTCGGGCGGCCGCGAGAACGGCTCGAAGAGATGGGCGAGCACCTCCGGCGGCATCTCCGGGCACGCGTTGCGGACCGCGATCACCACCTCGTCCGCCTCGCCCGTGATCAGGACGCGCACGGGAGTGCCGGGATCGCCGTGATCGACGGCGTTCGAGACGAGGTTCGAGGCGACCTGCTCGAGCCGGTCGGGATCCCAGCTGCCGCGGAGATCTCCCTGGGCGGCGACCTCGATCTCGCGATCGGGGTTCCCGGCGCGGAGCTCGTCGACGACACGGTGGACGAGCTCGCCGAGCTCCGCGTCGCGCCGCTCGATGGGGATGCCGGTCCCGAGGCGCGTGCGGGTGTAGCTGAGCAGATCCGCGATGATCCGGTTCATCCGACCCGCGGAGGAGCGCATCCGCTCGACGGTGCGGGCCTGCCACCCCTCGAGCCCACCGCGCTTCTGGAGGAGGGCGGCGGACATGTGCACCGCGCCGAGCGGGTTCCGCAGGTCGTGGCCGACGATGCCGAGGATCGTGTCCACCGCGCGCCGCCGGCGCTCGGCCTCCTCCTCGACGCTCCGGGCCGCCGCGGCCGCCTCCTCGCGCTCGCGCGCCAGCCGCGCGTGCTCGACGAGGAGCCCGGCGTGGTCGGCGGCGGTCACGAGCAGGAGCGCCGCCTCGGCATCGAGCGCTGCGTCGCGGGTGCCGAGGCAGAGTGCGCCGCGCGTCGCGCCCACCGCGATCGGCGCGGCCGCCCCGAGCCGGGTGCCGCGCGGGAAGGGGGCGCCGGGATCGGCGCCGAGCCGGACCTCGCCCGCCGCGATCGCCTCCGCGCACAGGCCGCCGACGATCCGCAGCGGCGTCCCGTCGTCGAGCCCGATCCCCGCGGCGACCTCGAGCTCGCCGCCCTGGGAGAGGACCAGCGCGGCGGCCGCCGCCTCCGGCACCGCCTCGGCGAGCGCCGCGACGAGCAGTTCCGGCGCGCGCTCTCCGGGCTTCACCGCGAGCAGCCTGCGGAGGCCGCTCGCGAGCGTGCCCTCCGGCCTCGAAGCCGGGTGCTCGCGCTCTAGCGCCTCGTCCGCCATCCCCGCCATCCTGCGTGCTCGGCGGGGGCACGGGAACCCCCCGCCCGGCCCTCCGTATCGCGCCGCCGTCCCCTGACGCAAGCGGTCGGAACTGCGGAGGATTGGAGCTGCGGCGGACGCTGCCGCCGCTGGACGCCGCCGCGGCGGCGCGGGTATGGTGCCCGCGCGGAACCTTTGCCGGCGGCGGGCGCGGGTTGCAGCGGCGCCGGGCGCGCATCTCGGGACTCACCGAGGAGGGAGTCACCCATGGCGGACAAGAAGAAGTGGCTCGAGGGGACGTACGGCAAGGCCGTGAAGAAGGCGCCGGAGCGACGCGCCAGGTTCGAGACCTCCTCCGCGATCGCCGAGGATCCCGTGTACGTCAGCTCCGACGTGAAGCCCGCCCTGGAGGAGCGGCTCGGGCTGCCCGGCGAGTACCCCTTCACCCGCGGCGTCCAGTCCACGATGTACCGCGGCCGGTTCTGGACGATGCGCCAGTACGCCGGGTTCGGGACGGCCGAGGACTCGAACAAGCGCTACCACTACCTGCTGAAGTCGGGCCAGACCGGCCTGTCGGTCGCGTTCGATCTCCCGACGCAGATGGGGCGCGACTCGGATCACCCGCGCGCCCAGGGCGAGGTGGGGAAGGTCGGCGTCGCGATCGACTCGATCCAGGACATGTCCACCCTCTTCGACCGGATCCCGCTCGGCGAGGTGTCCACGTCGATGACGATCAACGCGACGGCAGGCATCCTGCTCGCGCTGTACCAGGCGATCGGAGAGAAGCAGGGGGTCGCTCCCGCCGATCTCCAGGGAACGATCCAGAACGACATCCTGAAGGAGTACGCGGCGCGCGGCACGTACATCTACCCGCCGGAGCCCTCGCTGCGGCTCATCACCGACATCTTCGCGTACACCGCGAAGGTGATGCCGAAGTGGAACCCGATCTCGATCTCCGGCTACCACATCCGCGAGGCGGGCTCGACGGCGGTCCAGGAGGTGGCGTTCACCCTCGCCGACGGCATCCAGTACGTCGACGCGGCGGTGAAGGCGGGGCTCGACGTCGACGCCTTCGCCGGCCGCCTCTCCTTCTTCTTCAACGCTCACAACGACCTCCTCGAGGAGGTGGCGAAGTTCCGGGCCGCGCGCCGGCTCTGGGCGCGCATCATGAAGGAGCGGTTCCACGCGAAGGACCCGCGCTCGATGATGCTGCGGTTTCACACGCAGACGGCGGGCTCGATGCTCACCGCGCAGCAGCCCGACAACAACATCGTCCGCGTCACCGTCCAGGCGCTCGCGGCGGTGCTGGGCGGCACGCAGTCGCTCCACACGAACTCCCGCGACGAGGCGCTCGGGCTCCCCACCGAGGAGTCGGCGCGCATCGCCCTCCGGACGCAGCAGATCATCGCGAACGAGGCGGGCGTCGCCGACGTGATCGACCCCCTCGGCGGCAGCTACGTCATCGAGTCGCTCACCGACGAGATCGAGGCGCGGGCGCAGGACTACGTCCGCAAGATCGACGAGATGGGCGGGATGGTCCACGCGATCTCGAAGGGCTACGTGCAGCGCGAGATCCAGGAGGCCGCCTACGCCTGGCAGAAGAAGGTCGAGGCGAAGGAGCAGGTCGTCGTCGGCGTGAACGCGTTCAAGGCCGACGATCCGCCGGTCACCGTGATGAAGGTGGATCCCGCGCTCGAGGCGCGGCAGGTCGCGCGGCTCAGGGCCTTCCGGGCGGAGCGGAACGGCGCCGCGTCGAAGCACGCCGTCGACGCGGTGCGCGCCGCCGCAAAGGGCAAGGAGAACCTCATGCCGCTCATCCTCGCGGCGGTGAAGGCCCAGGCGACGCTCGGGGAGATCTCGGACGCCCTCCGCGACGTCTTCGGCGAGTACCGCGAGACGGTGGTACTCTGATCTCCCGGTGAGCGACGAGAAGCCGAAGGTCCCGCCCGCCGTCCGGCCGCAGCCGCCACGCGGCGCGCCCCCGAAGCTCGAGCGGGTTCCGCCGGGATATCGGCCGCCCGAGGCGGTGCGGAGGGTGGTCCCGTCTGCGGCGGCCCCTTCATCCCCCGCTCACCCTGAGCGTAGCGGGCGCGAAGCGCCCGCGAAGTCGAAGGGTCCCGCGTCGGCGCCACCCGCCCCGCCGCACGCGCAGGCGGGGTCGGCGCCCAGGGCGCCGGCTCGGACCTACGGGTTGGCGGCTCGCGAGGTGGGGCCGGACGCCGCCATCGCGGCGGGGCTCGCGCACGAGGGCTCGATCCCGGGCGAGAGCGCGCTTCACCTGTTCGCCCTCGCCGCGGCGATGCAGGCGACGGGGCGGCTCACGCTCGCGCCGGAGGGCCGCTCGTTCGCGCTGAGCTTCCGGCGCGGCACGGTCGAGCACGTGGCGTCGAGCGATCCCGAGGACGACCTCGTCCGCTTCCTCGTCCGCAACGGCACGATCCGCCCCGACGCGCTCGCTCGCGCCGAGGCGGCGAACGGCGCCGTGGGAGGGGACGTCGTCTCCGCGCTCCTCGCGGAGCGGCTCGTGAGCTCCGCCGACGTCGCCGCCCTGCTGCAGGAGCACGGGGCGCAGCTCGTCCAGCGCGCCCTCGCGGTCGAAGCGGGCGGGTGGTCCTGGACTCCCGAGGCCGCGCCGCCGGCCGGCGCGTTCCCGCTCGGTTCGCCCTTCGCGATGCTCTGCGCGGCGGTGCGCGCGCTCGACGCGACCGCCCTCGTGCGCCGCCTGGGAGAGCGCCAGCACCGCGCCGCCTCCCGCAGCGGCGGGCGTCTCCGCTTCGAGGATCTCCGCCTCACGCCGCAGGAGACCCGGGCCGTGGCCCTCTTCGACGGCTTCCGCAGCCCCGCCGAGATCGCCGCAGCATGCCCGGGGGACGCGCTCGTCGTGCTGCGGCTCGCCGTGCTCCTCGGCGACGTCGAGCTCCTCGCGTTCGGGGCGTCGCGCAAGGGCCTTGCGCCGCCCCCCGCTGCCGCGGCGCCACCCGCGCCCAAGCCCGCGGCTGCGCCGCCTAAGCCGGCGGTGCCCGCGCCGCCGAAGCCGGCGGCCAGCTCCGCCGCGAAGCCCCATGTCGCGCCGGCAGCGAAGCCCTCGCCCTCGCGTCCTCCGAGCGCGCCGGCCCTCGACCGGGCCTCGCTCGAGGCGCTCTACGCCCGGTTCTCGGGAGCGGACCACTTCAGGGTGCTCGGCGTGAAGCATGACGCGCCCGGCGCGCACATCAAGGTCGCCTACTTCCAGCTCGCGAAGTCCTACCATCCCGACACGGTGCCGGTCGGCTCGGACCCCGTGGTGAAGAAGCTGTCCGCGGACGTGTTCGCGAAGGTGAGCGAGGCGTGGGCGGTCCTCGGCGAAGACGGCTCGCGCGCCGCTTACCTCGAGAAGCTGAAGAGCGGCGGGACTGCCGACGTCGACGTGATGCGCATCCTGCAGGCGGAGAACGTGTTCCAGGCCGGGGAGCTGCTCGTGAAGGCGCGCAGGTACGACGAGGCGCTCCGAAAGTTCGAGGAGGCGATGAAGCTGAGCCCGGACGAGGCCGAGTTCGGGATGTGGAAGGCCTGGTGCGAGTTCCTCCTCTCCGCGGACAAGAAGAAGAAGGTCGCCCAGGCGGGCGCCGCGATCGAGGTCGGGCTGAAGAAGAACCCGCGCTGCGCGCAGGGATACCTGTTCCTCGGACAGATGGCGAAGATCGTGGGCGATCTCGCGCTCGCCGAGAAGCAGCTCAGGCGCGGGCTGCAGGTCGCCCCCGAGCACGCGGATCTCCAGCGCGAGCTCAAGTACCTTCGCAAGTAGCCCGGGCGCGTCCCTCGAAGGCGGAGATCCTGCGATGAGCACCAATCCGAAGAAGCGCGCGCTCATGCCATCCTCGAAGCTCCGCAAGGCGCTGCGCGCGGCGGGGCACCACCTCTCCCCGGTCCTGCAGGTCGGCAAGGAGGGGGTGACCGAGGCGGTGCTGAAGCAGCTCGACGAGCAGCTCACGGCGCACGAGCTCGTGAAGGTGCGGGTCGGCGCCGAGAGCCCGGAGGACCGCTTCGAGGCGGCCGAGCGGCTCGGCGCCGCCGTCGGGGCGCAGCTCGCGCAGATCCTCGGGCGGACGATCCTCGTCTACCGGCGGCACCCCGAGAAGCCGAAGTACGAGCCGTAAGCGGGCGGTCGCCCGCGCGCCGAGCCCAGAGCGCATCCCATAACCCGGCGCCGTCGCGAGGCGCACGATGGCGTCGCCGAGCCGGGGCACACGACGACCGAGCAGCGGAGCCGCACCTGTTGGTGCGGTGAGCAGCGGAGGGAGGAGTCTGCCCGGCGCAGGCAGCCAGCGTGCGCCGCAGCAGGCGTCCTGGGTTATGGATGCGCTCTAGTGCAGGTCGCCGTCGCCGCGGACTTCCGCGGACCCGTGGCCGTCGCCGAAGCGGCGGCGCGCGGCCTCGAGGTCCTCCTCGTCGGCCAGCCCCTTGTCGAGCAGCACCGTCTCCGCGACCTCGGTGCGGGCGAGGGCGCCTGCCACGTCCTGCTCGGCGGCCTCGAGCCGCGTCGAGACCTCCTTCAGCCGTTCCGCCAGCGCCGCGACGTCGGCGAGCAGACCGCGCACGCGCCGCACGAGCAAGAAGGAGATGGTCGATAGTCCGGCGAGCGCGGCGGCGGTGGCGAGCACGACCATCGGCGCGATGCTACAGGCCCCGGCCGGGGCGTTCAAGGGAGGGCCTGTCCGCCTCCTCATTCGAGCAAGCCAGTGCGCCGGGCGTTCTGCGCTCGTCGTCGGCGCCGACCGCCGGTATCCTCGGCCGGTGCCCCGGCTGAACGTGACGCTCGCGGTGAAGCGGCTGGTGCGCGACGTGGCGGCGCGGCTCCCGGAGCTGGCGCACGTGCGCGCCTCGCGCGTGCTCGTGGTCGCAGGCGAGGCCCGCCGCGCCTCGCGCGCCACCATCCGCCCGGCGCACTTCAAGGAGACGCGGGCCCGCCGGGCGGGCGCTGGCTCGCGGGTGAAGCCGCTCATCCGCGTGAAGGGGCGGAAGATCCTCTACGTGATCACGCTCCGGCCGCTCTGGTTCGTCGCGTCGACGCCGCGCGAGCGGATCGGCACGATCCTCCACGAGCTGTACCATGCGTCGCTGCGGTTCGACGGGACGCTGCACCGCGGCCGGCGCCACTCGCGCCTGCCGCGCGCGAAGTTCAATCGCCGGATCCGGACGCTCCTCGACCGCTACCTCGAGCTCGCGCCGGCGGAGATCGTGGAGCCGTTCTCGATGGACGGGATCGTGCGCGCGCGCATGTGGCTCGAGCGCCCGGGGGGCTCGTACCGCGGCGAGGCGTACCGCGGCCGCCGCATCTACACCGAGAAGCAGCTCTTCCAGGGGCCGGTGCGGATGATCACGGCCCACCGCCCGAGGGGCTCGTAGCCGTCGGTCCGTCGGGGGCCTCCGCGCGCGCGTGCAGGGTCTCGCCGTGCGCGTCCATCGTCACGACCGCGGGGAAGTCCTGGACCTCGACGTCCCAGATCGCCTCGGTGACGCCGAGCTCGTCGAGCAGGTGGACCCCGTGCACGCGGACCACGCGGCGCGCCAGCGTCACCGCGAGTCCGCCGACCGCGTGCAGGTATACCGCGCCATGCTCGCGGAGTGCGGCGAGCGTCCTCGGCCCCATCCCGCCCTTGCCGATGACGCCGCGCACGCCGTAGCGGGCGATGACCTCCGCCTGCCAGGGCTCCTCGCGCATCGAGGCGGTTGGACCCGCTGCCACGAAGCGCCATCCCCCGCTGGCCGGGTCCTGCGCCACCACCGGCCCGCAGTGGTAGATGAAGCGCCCGTCGAGGGCCGCCTTCACCGGCTCGTCCAGGCCGCGGACCAGGGCGCGGTGCGCGGCGTCACGCGCGGTGACGAGCCGGCCGGAGACGAGGACCTCGTCGCCGACGCGCAGCTCGCGAATCCGCTCCGCGCTGACGGGAAGCTCGATCTTGATCGCCACGACCACCTCGCGGTCTCGCCCGGCCGTCCAGCGGGCGGGCTCGCCCCGAAGCCCCCCGCACCGCCGCGGCCACGCCTCTTCCGCAAAGGTTTCTTGCGCGGGAACGAGGCCGCGGTCTATCTCCAGGCGGGGCATGGGGGAGGTCCGAACCATGAAGGTCGCGATCCTGACCGGCGGCGGCGACTGCCCGGGCCTGAACGCGGTCATCCGCGCGGTGGTCCGCCGGGGCGAGCAGCACGGCTTCGAGTTCGTCGGCGTCAGGGACGGGTGGCGCGGCCTCGTGGACGGCAATCACTTCCGGCTCAACCAGCAGTCGGTCTCGGGCATCCTCCACCTCGGCGGGACCATCCTCGGCACCTCGCGGACGAACCCGTTCAAGCGTGAGGGAGGCGTGGAGGCGGTCTTCCGCAACGTTGCGCAGAACGACATCCAGGCCGTCGTCGCCATCGGGGGGGAGGACACCCTCGGGGTGGCGAAGAAGCTCTTCGAGGCGGGGATGAAGGTCGTCGGGATCCCGAAGACCATCGACAACGATCTGTCCGGCACCGACTACACCTTCGGCTTCGACACGGCGGTCTCGGTCGCGACCGAGGCGATCGACCGGCTCCACACCACCGCCGAGGCGCACAGCCGCGTCATCGTGTGCGAGGTGATGGGGCGTCACGCCGGCCACATCGCCCTCCACAGCGGTCTCGCCGGCGGCGCGGACGTGATCCTCGTCCCCGAGCGCCCGGTGAATCTCGATCAGGTCTCGCAGTATGTGCTCTCCCGGCAGGCGCGCGGGAAGCGCTCCTCCATCATCGTGGTGGCGGAGGGGGCGCAGATCGAGCGCGGGAAGGACCGGACCGTCACGGCTGACCTGGACGAGTTCGGTCACGTGCGGCTCGGCGGCATCGGCGCGTTCCTCGCGAAGGAGATCGAGGCGCGGACGAAGATGGAGTGCCGCGTGACGGTGCTCGGGCACATCCAGCGCGGCGGCACGCCCACCGCGCGCGATCGCGTCCTCGGCACTCGCTACGGCGTGTTCGCGGCCGACCTCGTCCGCGACGCGCGCTGGGGGATGATGGCGGCGCTCCACGGCGACGCCATCGTCGCGGTCTCGCTCGAGGAGGCGACGAAGGAGCTGCACCTCATCGATCCGAAGCTGTATGACATCGCCGAGGTCTTCTTCGGCTAGCTGCAGGTGCCCCATGAAACGCGAGGTCCGCCTTCCCCTCACTGCCGAGGGGCGCCTCGACCGCGCCCTCGCGGACGCGCTCGGCGTCGGTCGGGCCGTGGTGAAGCGCGCCTTCCAGCTCAGGGAGGTGCGCGTGGGCGGTCGCCGCGCGCGCGCGAGCGACCCCGTGCTGCCGGGCGGAAAGGTGGACATCGAGCTGGAGCCGCCGGCGGGTCCTCCCGCCCCGGAGGCCGGCGCCGCGCTGCGGGTGCTCCTCGAGCATCCGCGCCTCCTCGTCGTGGACAAGCCCGCCGGCGTCGCCGTCCACCCGCTCGCGCCGGGAGAGGGCGGCACGCTCGCGAACGCGGTCGCGGCGCGCCACCCGGAGTGCGTCGCGGCCTCACCCGATCCGCGCGAGGGCGGGGCGGTGCAGCGGCTCGACGTCGGGACGAGCGGCTGCGTCCTGTTCGCCCGCGACCGCGAGGCGTGGGAGGAGATCCACGAGGCGCTCCGCGCCCGCAAGGTCGAGAAGCTCTACCTCGCCCTCGTCCACGGCCGGCTCTCCGCCGGCGGGGTGCTCTCCGTCCCGCTCGCGCAGCGCGGCGGGCGGGCCATCCCGGCGCCGGACGAGATCGCGGCCGAGCGGCTCGCGGCGAAGGGAGCGAGCGTGCGCCCCGCCGAGACCCACTACGACGTCGAGCGCGCGTTCGAAAGGTTCACGCTCCTCCGGGTGCGGATCGTGACGGGCGTGATGCACCAGATCCGCGCCCACCTCGCCTACCTCGGGCACCCGGTTGCGGGCGACGCCGAGTACGGGGGCGCCGCGCAGGCGCCGACCGGGCTCACCCGGCCCTTCCTGCACGCGGCGCGGCTCGCCCTCGACGCGCCCGGCGGCGGACGGGTCGAGGCGGAGAGCCCCCTCCCGCCCGATCTCTCGGGCGTCCTGCACCGCCTGACCTGACGCTCGACGTCACCGCGCGTTACCGCGCCGCGTCAACGCCCGGTGCAAATGAGCAGCCCGAGCCGTCCGCCACGGGGCGCCAGCATCCACTGGACGTGCACCCAGGCCCTGCCCATTTGCTCGTCCAGTGCACATGGGTATGTCGGCTCGACGGGTCTACTCACGGTCGGGTCCCCGAGCCGGATCGCGCCCGCGAGGCGGCCCTTCGCGTTGCAACCGAAGGTGCGGCCATGAAGCCTCGACGTCATTTCGCGTTACTCTCCGAAGCGCTCGCGCTAGAGCTCGCTCTTGCCGCGGCCGTGGTGGCACAGGAGCCCACGGCCACTGCGCCCCCGTCTGCAGAGCCAGCGCCCGCAACGACTACCGTGGCGCCGCCGGGGGCTCCACAGCCGGCCGCCACTCCGGCAGCCACGCCGACCGAGGAGGCAGTGGTCGGCCAGGCAGCCGTCCCCGGTCGCCGGGCGGGTGAGGAGGAGATCCTCGTCACCGGGACACGCGTCCCTCGCAAGGACCTCACCACGCCGGCGCCGGTGACCGTCATCAGCGCGGAGCAGATCGCCGAGAGCGGGAAGGTGTCGGTCGGCGACTATCTACAGTCGCTTCCGGAGCAGGGGAACGCCATCAACACGCAGACCAACAACCCCCCCGACGGCTCGACGCGCGTCAACCTGCGCGGCCTCGGCGACGCCCGCACCCTCGTGCTCCTGAACGGGCGCCGGATGGTGGGCGTGGGCAGCCCGCAGTTCACCGAGAACACGGTGGACCTGAACACGATCCCCACCGCCGCCATCGAGCGCATCGAGATCCTCAAGGACGGCGCCTCGTCGATCTACGGCTCCGACGCGGTCGGCGGCGTCATCAACATCATCACCCGCAAGACCTTCAACGGCACCGCGGTCAACGCGTACACCGGCACGTCGCGCCACGGGGACGGGACCACGTACAACCTCGACGCCACGTGGGGAACGACCGGCGAGCGAGGCAACATCCTCTTCAATGCGGGCTTCTCGAAGGAGAGGTCGATCTTCGCGGGCGACCGGGAGTTCGCCAGCAGCCAGCTCCTGTACGACTACGCGACCGGTACCGTGACGAAGAGCGGCAGCTCGGCCATCCCGTCGGGCCGCTTCACCGTTCCCGTGGTGAGGGATCCCACCACGGGGGCGATCACGGGCTGCCGGTCGGGCGGCAACGCGCTCTACGACGCGCTCTGCGGCCAGACGCTCACATCGGGAAACACCGTCTGGGTGCTGACCGGCGGCGACCCGACGAACCCGAGCAACTACCACCAGTACGCGGGGGCCGCCGAGAGCTACAACTTCCAGCCCTCGAACTACGTCGCAACCCCGTACCAGCGCATCTCGCTCTTCTCGGCGGGCGACGTCGCCATTGCCGGCTCCACGCATGGATACTTCGAGGCCTCCTATGTCAACCGGCAGGCGACCCAGCAGTTCGCCCCGGAGCCGCTCTTCACGGTGACGGTGACTCCCCCCGTCACGCTTTCGGCGGACAGCCTCTACAACCCGCTCGGCATCAACATCACCGACGCGCGCCGCCGCCTCGTCGAGTTCGGCAACCGGCAACAGAGCCAGGATCTCGACACCTTCCGCGTGGTCACCGGGATCCGCGGCACGCTGCCTGAGGAGGCTGGCCCGGCGCGCGGCTGGTTCTGGGACGCGTCACTCAACTACGGGCGCACCCAGGGCATCCAGTCCTTCACGGGTGGCCTGAGGACCTCCAGGATCGCGGCGGCCGTCGGCCCGAGCATGGTCGATCCGGTGACGGGGAAGCCTATTTGCGTGTCCACGCCGGGTGATCCCAGCACCGTGATCCCCGGCTGCGTGCCCCTCGATCTCCTGCGTGTCGCCGGTCCCATCACGGCGGATCAGATCGCCGGCCTCGGCTACACGGGCACGACGCGGACCTACGTCCAGATGACCAGCTTGCAGCTCAACACGGGTGGCAAGCTCTTCAAGCTCCTCTCCGAGCGGCCCGTCGGCCTCGCCGCCGGCTACGAGTTCCGCCGCGAGTACGGCGCGAACATCGCGGATCCGGTGGCCGCCGCGGGCGACTCCACCGACCTCAACTTCTCCGACACCAAGGGCGGGTTCCACGTGAACGAAGGCTACGCGGAGCTGTCGATGCCGATCGTGAGCGACCTCCCTTACGTTGCGAACCTCGAGGCGACCGCCTCCACCCGCGTGTCCGACTACAGCACGTTCGGCACGCACTGGACCTACAAGCTCGGCGGCCGCTGGAGCATCATCCGCGACGCCACGCTGCGCGGGACCTACTCGACCGCATTCCGCGCGCCCTCCATCGCCGAGCTGTACCTGGCCCAGACGGACAACTTTCCGTTCGCCGCCGATCCCTGCGCCGGGGTCGACCCCGCCACCGGGAACCCGAAGCCCGTCGACCCGAGCTCGACCATCGGCAAGAACTGCGGGGCGGCCATCAACAACGGGGACACGGCCATCCAGCTCAAGACACGCAACGGCGGCAATCCGGACCTCAGGCCCGAGACGGCCGACGTCTTCACCGTCGGCGTGGTCCTCGAGCCCAGGTTCGTCCCGAACCTCTCGGTCACCGCCGACTACTACAACTTCAAGATCAACCGTTCGATCCTGAACAGAGGCGCCGCCGTGATCCTCAACGGCTGCTACACCGGCACCGTGCCGGAGTTCTGTGGCCTCATCCATCGCGACCCCACCGGCATCATCACGTCCATCGACGATCTCAACACCAACGTCGGGAACGACCGGGTCGACGGCATCGACCTCGCGCTCCGCTATCTCCGCCCCACCACGTTCGGCCGCTTCGGGTTCATCTTCGACGGCACGTGGCTTCGCAAGTTCGATCGCATCCTCGCCGACGGGACGGTCGTCCACGGCAAGGGCACCTACGATCTCGCCATCAACCAGGGCGGCATCGCTGGTGTGTACCCGGCGTTCAAGTTCAACACCGGCGTCACCTGGGGCTACCGGGGCTTCGGCGCGGGCGTCTCCACGCGCTACGTCGGGTCTTTCAAGGAGTGCTCGGGCCTCGTCGGCGACAACATGTCGGGCAATGCGTGCTACTACAACCTTCCGATCCCGTCACATCACGTGAGCGCGTACAACCAGTGGGACACCTTCGTGAGCTACGCCTTCAAGACCGTGGGCGGCAGGACGTCCATCGCGGCCGGCGTGCGCAACGTCTTCGACACGAAGCCGCCCCTCATCTACGACAGCTTCGTCCCGACGTCGGATCCGACGGCCTATGACTTCATCGGCCGGTTCTTCTACGTGAGGATCGGCCAGAGCATCTAGCGAGGGAGCGGCCGCTTTCAGGCGAGCGTCAATCGAGAAGCGGATGGATGTTTGACTCGGTATTGAGGAGGCGCGAAACGCTTCCGAGGAGGCGGTTCGCCGCGGGCAGCGCGATCGCGATCGCGGTTCACGCCGGCATCGTCTCGCTCGTGCTGTACGCGTCCGCGGTCGCACCCGAGCGGAAGAAGGTGGACGTGGCGGTCACGTTCCTGAGGCCGCCTCCTCCCCCGCCCCCGGCGCCCCGCGTCGCGCCGCGCCAGGCGCGCCCGCGGCCGCGCGAGCCGCCGACGGTGCTCCCGCAGGCCATCGTCGCCCCGACGGTCGTCCCCCAGGAGAAGCCGCCCGAGCAGGAGCGCACGCCCGAGCAGCAGGTCTCGGAGGGCGTCGAGGGCGGCGAGGTGGGCGGCGTCCCGGGCGGCATCGTGGGGGGCGTCGTCGACTCGCCACAGGCGCGGCTGGAGTTCGACACGCGGATGACGCCGCCCGTCTACGTGTCTGGGCCCGACCCCAAGTACACGGAGAAGGCCATCGAGCAAGAGATCGAAGGGCTCATGATCGTGAAGTGCGTCGTCACCACCGGCGGGCAGGTCTACGACTGCCGCGTCGTGAAGAGCCTCCCCTACATGGACCGGGCGGTGATCGACGCCCTCGAGCGGCGCCGCTACAGGCCGGCGATGCTCGGCGGCAGCTCGGTGGAGGTGGACTACACGTTCCGGATCCGGCTCGTGCTGCCGTGAGCGAGGGTCGGCCGGACCAGAGGAGCGCGCGCCCAGCGCCAAGGGAGAAGGGGACCGCATGCAGTTCACGTTCGTGGAGCTGTGGCATCACATGGGCCTGTTCGCCCGGCTCGTGGTGTACGCGCTCGGCATCATGTCGCTCGCCTCGCTGGTCGTGATGGCGGAGCGGGTCGTGTCGTTTTCGCGATCCAGCCGCGCCTCGCGGCGGTTCGCGGCGACGCTCGCGAAAGCGATCGAGAAGGACGGGGTCGACGCGGCGGCGAAGACGAAGGTCGGAAGGGAGCTCGGTCACCTCGGGCGCGTCCTCTCCGCCGGCCTCGGGGCGTACTCGATCACGCGAACGGCCGGCGCGACGCGGGACCTCACGATCGAGTCCGTCGCCCGCGCGCTCGAGCGGCAGGCGCAGCGCGAGAACCAGAACCTGAAACGGGGCCTCAACCTGCTCGCCACCGTCGGCTCGACGGCGCCCTTCGTCGGCCTGCTCGGGACGGTGGTCGGCATCATCAACGCGTTCCGGCAGATGGCGCTCACGGGATCGGGCGGCCTCGCCACCGTCTCCGGCGGCATCGCCGAGGCGCTCGTCACGACCGCGTTCGGGCTCTTCGTCGCGATCCCCGCCGTCATGGGCTTCAACTCCATGCAGGGCTGGGTCGACGCGCGAATGGTGGACATCTCCGAGTCGTCGAACGAGCTCCTCGACTCGGTCGCTCGCCGCCTCGACGCGCTCGCCGCGCCCGCCGCGCCCGCCGCGCCCGCCGCGCCCGCCGCGGGCGCCGCGACGCACGCCGTCTAGCGTTCCGCGCTCCGGGGAGGACCGATGGCGATGACGACCAGCGGACGCGGCGGTGTGATGAGCGGCATCAACGTGACGCCGCTCGTCGACGTCGTTCTCGTGCTGCTCATCATCTTCATGGTCGTGACGCCGATGCTGCAGCGGGGGAAGGAAGTCCAGCTCCCGCGCTCGCACGTCGTGGACAAGGAGTCCGGCGGCGGCGACCCGCTCATCCTCTCCGTCACCGCCGATCACGCCGTCTGGATCGACCAGGATCGCTACGACGAGCGAGGGCTCGAGCGGCGGCTGCGCGACGAGGTCATCGCCGATCCGACGCGGCCCTTCCTCCTCAAGGCCGACGGCCGCGTCACGGTCGGCGAGGTGCGCAAGGTGATGGCGATCGCGCGAAAGGCGGGCGCACGCGGCGTCCGCGTCGCGGTCGAGGAGATCAAGCCCGAAGGGAAGCGTTAGGCGATGCGCAGGAAGATGGCCCGCTGCGTGGTCCGGCCCCAGGGGCGGCCCATGTCGGAGATCAACGTCACCCCCCTCGTCGACGTGGTGCTGGTGCTGCTCATCATCTTCATCGTCGTGACCCCGCTGCTCGACAGGATGCTCCGCGTCCGGGTCCCGGACGCCGAGCAGACCGAGGAGTACGAGCAGCCGGCCGTGACGCAGATCGTGGTGTCGATCCTGCCCGAGGGCGAGATCGCCATCAACAACGAGAAGGTCCCGGACGACGCCTACGTGAACCGGCTGCGCCGCGTGCTCGCCGCGCGGCCGCCTGGCGACCGGCTCGTCTTCTTCGACGCGCATGACCAGGCGCGCCATCAGCGGCTCGTAGCGGCGCTCGACGGAGCGCGCCAGGCGGGCGCGGAGATCCTGACCATGACGACGGAGCCGATGACCCCCGCCGCGCAGGCCGGCGGCGCTCCGGGCACGCCGGCAGCGGCCCCGGGGAGGCGGTGACCGCGGTCGGGCCCGTCCCGCATCCCGGAGGATCCATGGCCAGCACCGTTCGCCGCCCAGGCACCGGATCGCGCCGCGCCGCCCTCGCGGCCGCGGCGCTCCTCGCAGCCGCAGCCTGCGCCGGCGGCGGGATGGAGGCGCGCAAGACGACGGGAGCCGTCGCCGGCGGCCAGTTCGCGCCAGGGCACGCGCCCGCGGCGCGTTACGGCGCGGATGCGGGCCTCCGCTGCCCCAGCGGCGGCGCGTTCCGGATGGTGGAGGGGGACCTCGCCGATCTCGCGAGGCCGGCGATGAAGCCCGCCGCGAAGGGGGACGGGCGGCTGTGCGGGATGGCTGAATCGTTCCTGGGCTGGGATCCGTCGGCGCCGACCCCGCGCGAGGAGGTCGTCGCCTTCGTTTCCCAGTGGTTCGGGCTCGTCCGGCCGGCGTCGCAGGTGATGATCGCGACGCTCGAGACGGAGGACGCGAGGATCATCGCGGACCGCGTTCGGGACGCGGCGCGCAGCTTCGCGCTCAACGCCGCCGCGCCGCGGTTCGGCATGGCGACGCAGCGCGTCCGCGAGGGCGCGACGAGGGTCGCCGTGGTGCTGCAGGACGCGCCCATCGAGGTGGATCCGTTCCCGCGTCGCCTCGGCACAGGCGAACGGGCGACGCTCTCGGGGCGGCTCCTCGCCGGCCTCGCGAACCCGCAGGTCCTCGTGGGCGATCCCTCCGGCCAGGTCGCGCGGCCGGAGCAGCCGCCAGGGACGCGGTTCGCGGCGAACATCGCGTGCGGGCAGAAGCCTGGCCGGATCCAGGTGGAGATCCGGGCCGAGCCGGAAGGCGGGAGGCCCGACGGCGTCGTCGTGGTGGCCAGCTTCCCGGTGGCCTGCGCGAAGGATCTTCCGACCTCGGTCGCGGTGGCACCGGAGCCTTGGCCGCAGGATCCCGAGGAGCAGGCGCGGAAGGTGGCCGCGCGCGTGAACGCCGAGCGGACCGGGGCCGGGCTCGGGCCGCTCCTGTGGGACGACGCGCTGGCGGGCGTCGCCCGGGACGTCGCCGCGACCGTGCGCGACCAGGGCGGGCAAGCCGCGGTCGACCTCTCCGCGAAGCTCAGGGCGCGAGGGATCGCTGCGCCGGTGGCGCTACAGAGCGCGGCGGTGGACCTGACGGCGGAGCGCGCGGGCGAGAAGCTGCTCCAGAGCCCCTCCAACCGCGCAAACGCGCTGAGCGCCGAGGTGAATCGGATCGGCGTGGGGATCGCGACGGGCAGGAGCGCCGACGGCCGGGCAGTGGTCTACGTGACGGAGCTGTTCCTGAAGGAGCAGCCGCCCCTCGACGTGGCGGCAGTCCGCGGAAAGCTGCGCGAGGCCATCGCGCAGAAGCGGAGGGATGCACGCGCAACCGCGGTGGCGAGCGATCCCCAGCTCGAGGACGTGGCGAACGCGTACGCGGCCGCGCTCGCCGCCGCGGGCGGGGAGCTCCCGAAGGAGAAGGCGCAGGCGATCACCGCGCCGCTGTCGAGAGCCTTCCGGTCGGTGAGCATGGTGAGCGGCGCGAAGGCGAAGGTGATGGACTTCGCGGAGGAGCCGAAGGTCATCTCCCCGGGGAAGCTCCTCGGCGTCGGCGTCGCCCAGGGCCTGCATCCGGTGCTGGGCCGGAACGCGACGTACGCGGTGATCATGATCGGGACGCGCCGCTGAGACGAGAGCGCCCTGCCCCCAGCATCTCGCCCGAGGTGCTCGCGCAGGACTTCTCGCCTGCCATGGCGAAGGTGCACCCCGACGACGTGCGGAACGAGCTCATCGCGGAGTCGGCCCGCACGCTGGCCCGGTTCCACCACGAGTTCCGCTACTTCCACCCGAGGCAGGGTCTACGCTGGCTCGAGCTTTGGTCGGTGCCGAAGCCGGAGCCGGACGGGAGCACCCTATGGCACGGCTACGTCATGGACGTCACCGAGCACAAGCGCTCCGACGAGGCGATCCGAGAGGCGGACCGGCTCAAGACCGAGTTCCTCGGCGTGCTCTCGCACGAGCTGCGCAACCCGCTCGCGCCGATCCGCAACAGCATCTACCTGCTCGACCGCGCCCCGTGCGACGGTGAGCAAGCGGGGCGAGCGAAGGACGTGATCCGCCGCCAGACCGAGCACCTCACGCGGCTCGTGGACGACCTGCTCGATGTGACGCGCATCTCGCGGGGGAAGATCGAGCTCGAGCTGGAGCAGCTCGACCTTCGCGAGATCGTGGCGCGGACCTGCGACGACCACCGGTGCCTCTTCGAGGGGCGGCAGATCGAGCTGCGCTTCGAGCAGTGCGGCCCGGTGTGGGTCGATGCGGACGCCACGCGCATCGCGCAGGTCGTCGGGAACCTGCTCCAGAACGCGGCCAAGTTCTCTCGTGAGGGTGGGACGGTGACGGTCGGTCTCCGGCTCGTGAACGGGGAGGCCGAGCTTCGCGTGCGCGACGACGGCATGGGCATCCCCCCCGAGCTCCTGGCGCTCGTCTTCGAGCCGTTCGTCCAGGCCGCCGGCGGCCTGGCGCGGACCAAGGGCGGGCTTGGCCTCGGGCTCGCGCTCGTGAAGGGGGTCGCGACCGACGGCCTCTCGGGGATCACGCGGGCGCGCGAGCTGAAGCCCGAGGTCGTCATCTGCGACATCGGCCTGCCCGACGTGGACGGGTACGAGGTCGCGCGCGAGCTGCGGAAGGACGCGGCGCTCCGCTCGACGCGCCTCATCGCGCTGAGCGGGTACGCGCAGCCGGAGGATCGGGAGCGCGCCCGTGAGGCCGGCTTCGAGGCGCACCTCGGGAAGCCCGCGCCGCTGAACGAGCTGAACGAGCTCGTCTCGGCGGGGCGCTCCGGGGAGGGTTGAAGGAGCGACCCGGCGGCACGAACGCCATCCTGCACAAGGTAATCGTACCGGCGTCATGACGCGGCGCGCGTGCAAGGCGGGTCCAAGATCCGAGCCTCACAGCCGTTCTCGTGAAGCCGCATGACGCACGTTTGTTGCCTTGCTGCGCGGTGGTCCTGCGGCCTCGACTTACTCTGGGTCGGGGTTCTCGGGGCTCTCGCGTCGAAAAGGACGCCTGCAACTCTCCGTTGACAAGCGACCATTGCGCATGCCAACGTCGCTCCTCACGCATAGTGCGTGGAGGAGGGGCGACATGAAACGTGCAATGCTCTTGATGGCGTTGCCTGCTTTGGTGATGTATGCGCCCGCGCGCGCATCGATCGGCTCAGGAACGCGACTCACGTCGGACGGAACGTTCGGCGTTGCGGTGCAGCGAATCCCGCTGGGCGGCAACTGCACAGGCGTCGCCTGGAACGGCAGCTACATCTACGTACTCGAGCACGGAGCGTACGAAGACGCGACTTTGATGAAGCTCGATCCCGTCACCGGCGTCGTCGTGGAAAGCTCCACGATTCACGCGAACAACCTGATGGGTCTCACGTGGGACGGAGACCATTTCTGGGCGGTCTCGCACAACAAGGACGACCTGGCCAATCCGGCAGGAAGCAGCAGCAACCTGTATGAGCTCGACGCGTCGGGAAATGTGATCCGGCAGTTCGCGACGCCCGGCCCGCTGCGCTGGGAATCCACGGAGAAGGGGCTCGCCTGGGACGGAACGGACCTGTGGCTCGTCGACGTCGACCGAAACACGAACGCCTACAAGATCTTCAAGATCGATCCGACCGACGGGTCGTACCGCGTCGACGAGGCCATCCCGCTGGACGGCATCGCGTACCCTGAAGGCCTCACCTTCGACGGCGAGTATCTCTGGCTCTCGGACCAATACTCGCCGGAGACGCCGGGAGGCGGAAACCTGTACAAGATTCACCCCCGCACCAAGGCGATCGTGGCGAAGATTCCGGTGCAGGGGTTGAACACGGAGTGGCCCGGCGAGGGAGATCTCGCGTTCGACGGCCGCTACATCTGGCAGACCCGGAACACCGATGGCGTCTATAAGATCGACGTCGGCGTGATCCCTACCGCCGCCGTGGTGAGATCTTACTTTGGCGCGTGGGGGAACAATACCGGCGTCGCATGGAAGGACGGCTACCTGTACGGCGTGGAGCACGGGGCCTATTACGACGCGACATTGATGAAGATCGACCCGGCCAGCGGAGCGGTCGTGGAATCCACCGCGCTGCATGCGAACAACCTGATGGGCCTCGCGTGGGACGGAACCAACTTCTGGGCCGTTTCGCACAACAAGGACCCGAATGCTTCTCCGCAGGGAAATAGCCACAATCTCTACGAGTTCGACTCGGCGGGGAACGTGATCCAGGCGTTTGCCACCCCCGGTCCGGAGCAGTGGGAATCCACGGAGAAGGGGCTCACCTGGGATGGCTCGAGCCTGTGGCTGGTCGACGTCGACGCAGCGACGAATGCCTACAAGCTCTTCAAGATCGACCCTGTCACGGGGTCGTACAGCGTCGATGAAGCAATCCCGCTGAACGGCGTCGTCTATCCCGAGGGCGTCACGTGGGACGGCGAGTACCTGTGGCTCTCCGATCAGTACTCCCCAGTAACCCCGGGAGGCGGACACCTCTACATGATCGATCCAACTGTGAAGGCCATCGTGGCGACGATCCCGGTGCACGGGTTGAACGCGGGATGGCCGGGTGAGGGCGACCTGGCTTTCGATGGTCGGTACATCTGGCAGAGCAGGAACACCGACGGCTTCTACAAGATCGAGGTGAAGTAGCGGCCCGATCGGCCGTACCGAAAGGCCCCAGAGCGCCAGAGGCGGTGGGCGCTCCAGGGCCATTTTCGGCGGCCGGCGGCGGCGGCCCGGCGGCCCGACCCAGAGTAATCGTACCGCGTCATGACGCGGCGCGCGTGCAACCGGGTCCAAGATCCGAGACTCAAAGGCGTTCTCGTGAAGCCGTATGACGCACGTTGTTGCCTTGTTACGCGGTGGTCCTGCGGCGTCGAATTACGGCTCTCCTCCACGTCTAATGGGTAGAGGGCCGCACGTATCGTGAAGCAAGGAGCGTGACCGGTTCCGCGAGAGGAAGAAGGAAGCGCACCGAAAACCCGTGGTACTTCGAGGTTTGCGAGGACCCGAAGGCACGGAGG
>WNGA01001205.1_pt1:0-42500 | contig 69978 bp, 63 predicted proteins | sample 5400061 | NCBI WGS metagenome assembly WNGA01 (sample SAMN13153366, study PRJNA577476) | soil metagenome | isolation source: 100 cm soil or saprolite under grassland replicate 2 | place: USA:California | collected 2016-06-15
TCGATCAATTGTTTGGCCTCGGCCGTCTTCGCGAAATCGATCGCTAAGGGAATACGGGGTAGATCTGGAAATGGTTTCGGTACCGTCTGCAGCACGACAACCACGGTGCCCGACTCGATCGCCTTTTGCCAGGTCCCTCGCATGGAGTCCCAGCCCCACGTCGAGCCGTCGATCTCGCCGCTCTCCGCGGCGAGGCGCATGTCGGCGGTACCCTTGTAGCCCGAAATAATTTGAATCGGCAGATTGAGCGCTGCTTTGACGACTTTGATAACGTTATCCGTGCCAAACGCGCCCGGCCCCGTGGTGCCCAATTTGACCGGCGTCTTGGCCGCGAACCATTTTTCCATGCTGGTGATGCCGCTCGCTTTCGTCAATGCAATCGCGCTCTCGTCCCTAGCCACCGCGCCGACGAAGACAAACTTCTGCACATCGAATTCGATTCCCGGCTGGCCCATTACCTGACTGTACGCAAAACCGCCGCTGAAGTGACCCATTGTGAGACCGTCCGGTTTGGCCACTTTGAAAATATGATTTGCCGCGAGCAAACTGCCCGCGCCCGTCATGTTCTCGACCAGAATCGTCGGATGGCCCGGAATATATTTCGGCATATGCCGCGAAAGCATCCGCGCCAACGCATCGTAACCGCCGCCGGGAGAAAAGCCGACAATGATGCGGATGGTTTTGCCATCGTAGAAATTGCTCTGACCGACGGAATTCCGAGTGGTGAAGTGAGTCAACGCAAAGATCACGGTCAAAATAAGAACAATTCTACTCATCGGTATGTCTCCTAGTGGAGCAATGGTTAAGATACCCAAAGAGCCGTGCCCTCACCTGGCTCTCGACTGGTCCAAAACTATTGAACTGCCAGCAGGGCGTCAAGCACAAACAAATAGGCCTGAGCTCTTTCGAGATCAGGCCTTGTCGATTCCACCGCTTGTCATGTCAAACTTGCCGTCATCCTACAGTTCACCGAGTAGGGTCTTGGTGTATCGACATTCAGCTAAGCCTTCGCCTGACCCTCCGTGAGATAGTCCTGCCAAAGATGCTGCGGTTTAAATCCGAGCATCCGCCGCGCCTTTGCCGAGTCGACGCAGCTCCAGTGCGTCCCGGATACTTTTTTTATCTTCGCGCCATGCGGTAGATATTTCTTAATGAGCTCTATCGTCGGCTGAATCATGCAGTTTTTCGGCGCTGATGCGATGAAAACTTCGTGTCCTGTAAATTTCGCCTCCAGCGCCAGCCGGCAAGTCATCGCCGCGTCGCGCGCGTCGATATAGGTCCAGAACCCGCTCGTACGCGACCGCGGGTTGCGCCAGCGCGCTTTGAAACTTTCGTATGACAGATCGAAGTTGACGCCGGGGAAGCGCAGGCTGCTGACCGTCATGTCCTTATGCACCGTCACGATGGAATCGGCGATGTGTTCGCCGAGCACTTTGGAAAGTCCGTAAGAGTCCTGCGGTTTAGAAGGATGATCTTCGTCGAGCGGCAGATATTCGGGCGCCCAAAGATTCTTTGCATAAATGAAACCGAATGCGGCGGTGCTCGACGCGATAACAACTTTTTTCACTCTCACATCAGCCGCAGCCCGCAGCACGTTATAAGTCGCCGATACATTGTTGCTGAGCGTTTCCGCATCCGGAGCAAGATTGGGCGCCTGGTACGCGCCCAGATGGATAACGCCGTACGATTCTCGCATCGCTTCGAAAAGATCGCCCGAGTGACGCAGATCGGCAAGCCAGCTGGTACACAACTTTTCCTGCGGCGGGACTCGGTCGAGGCTGAGAACTTGGTAGCCATTTGCGAGCAGATCGCGAATGACAAACTGTCCCAACCGCCCGCTGCCACCGGTGACCACGATCTTTTTCATTTCTGAAGTTTTTCCATTTGAAATGCTTTTCCTTGGCGTTCCTGCCGCCTTGGCACGAAATAACGCCCGGCCCCGCACGGCGGGGAGGACAAGTCTGCCCTGAGCCGCGTCGAAGGCAGGTAGGGGCGCGCGAGGCAAAGATAAAACCATTCCCGGGCTACCGCTTCGGTATGAGAATTTCTTTCAATTTTGCGATGAGCGACGGGTTCAGTTCATACAAGCTTGCGAAAATCTTCGCCGTGGTCGGTCCATCGATGGGCGCGACTTCCAAGTCGGCCTTCTTCGCTTCCGCCACGAGCTCAGGATCGCGTAGTGTCTTCACGAAAGCCTGTTGCAGCGCATGAAGGCGATCCGTCGGAGTTCCCGGCGCAACGGAATAGGGAAACTGATAGACATGCACGTTATCGGCAACCCGTAGCAGGGTCTTGGCCTCCTCGGTTTTGGCGTAGTTGATCGCCAGGGGGACATTTTTCAGATCACGATGCGATTTCAGCGTGGCCTGAAGCACAACACGAATTTTTCCCGACTCCATCTGATTGCGCCATGATACCTTGGTGGCTTGCCAGGAAGCACACAGGCCGTCGACCTCACCGCTTTCCACCGCGAGCCGCGCCTCGGCGCCGCCCTTGTATCCTTCAACCATTTCCAGTGGCAGGTTAAGGGCCGCTTTCAAGAGTTTTGGCACATCGGACAAACTGGTGCCCGGTCCAATAGAAGCAATCTTCATAGGTCGCTTGGCAGCGACCCAGTCGTCCATCGATCTAATCCCACTCTCGCGATTGAAGTGACACGCGGTATCGTAAGGACCAGGGATGCCTACCCAACCAACTTTGCGACCGTCAAACTTGGTCGCCTCGTTTCCCATGATATGCTGCAGGATCAACGGCGACGCCCAGGCGGCAATTGTAAGCCCATCCGGTTTCACGCGGTTGTAAAGGTGATTTGCGGTGATGATCCCGCCGGCGCCAGGCATATTTTCGACGATCCTGGTCGGATTTCCGGAAATGTGCTTGTTGATGTGTCGGGCGATCAACCGGGTGTATTGGTCATAGGTACCGCCAGGCGAATAGCCAACGATAAAAGTTAAAGTCTTGTCTTTGAAGAACTCCTGCGCCTGTGCCGAAGCGGTTAGGCCGACCGCTAGCAAAGCCAACCAACCAAAAAAACTCAGTTTCGCCTTTTCAATCATGATGATCTCCCAAGTACAATGGCTGCAACAACCAGCTTCGGCGCGTTTCCGCGGACGTAATGAATCCACTTCACCGGCAAACGTCGGCAGGAATCGGCCTCCCGCAGAAGGTACTATATCCGGTATTAGTCTTCTAGACGCGGCAAAGCTTCGTCGCTCGCCGGCAAATTGTCTCGATTTTACGGCGGCAACTCACCGGCTGGCTACAAGGCACCACGGACGCGGGGGGCAGGCTTTCGGGAAAATTTTTCTGCACACTGGAAGCGAAGTGACAATCTGGAATTCACCGGCCGTAACCTCACTTTAATCTGCGCTTAACGGATCTGTAACCAAATCCGGCTATTTTCGCGGTGCATTTCAACACGTCGTTAAGAGGTCAATCGATGCTCACTGTCGAATTCAAAATCAAAGGACGGGCGCCAATCGCAGCCGCCGTGTGGCTTGCGTCCGTGTCTATGTTCATCGCACAGCCGGTTTTTGCGCAAAACAAAGTCATCGCCACGTTCACGTTTCCCGATACCCCGATCAAAGTATTTCAGAACAAATCGCTTCCCGGTAGCGTCACCAACGATCGTAAAGTTCTTTTGGGCTCCGTTGGCAGCGATTTATGGCATGGTCCTAAAGACGCGCGCGATGAGTTCTGGATGCTGACCGATCGAGGACCCAACGGGCAGATCAGGGTCGATGGGTCCAACCGTCGCACTTTTTGGGTTCCAGAATTCAACCCGTCGATCCTTAGGGTTAAAACGGAAGAAAAGGCGAGCCGGATTCTAGAAACGATCCCCATCGTCGGCCAGTCGGGTAAGCCGGTAACCGGTCTTCCCAATCTCAAGGGCATAGACGAGACCCCCTACAATTACTCGGCAACGGAAATTTTGCCTTTCAATCCCAATGGCCTCGACACCGAGGGACTTGTCCGTGCCAGCTCTGGAGACTTCTGGATCGCGGAGGAATACAGTCCGTCGCTGGTCCATCTAGATCGAAACGGGAAAGTGCTCAAGCGCTATATTCCCGAGGGTCTCAATCTCGAAGGCACGGACTATCCGGTTGCGCAAGCCTTGCCGGCGATCTACGGCAAAAGAAAAATCAACCGCGGCTTCGAGGGAATAGCGCTCAGCGCAGACGAGAAAATGCTTTATGTCGTTTTGCAAAGCCCACTTTCGAATCCGGATCGAAAAACCGGTGACGTCTCGCGCAACAGCAGACTGCTCGTCTTTGACATTGCCAGCGAAAGAATGACCGCCGAGTATGTATACCGATTCGACGCGTCAAAGGAATTCGATCCGAATCCCCAAAACACTCCAGATGAGATGAAGCTTTCCGGCGTGGTCGTGCTAAGCCCAACGACGCTTCTCGTTCTCGAGCGCACGGACTTGGTTGCTAAACTTTATAGCGTGGATATAAGCCAGGCGACGAACATTTTGAATACCAAGTGGGGCGATCCGAAAACCGCTCCGACCCTTGAAGCGCTTACCGATCCGGCGGCGGCGGAAGTGCGCGCTCTGGCAAAAACTCTCGTGCTCGATCTAAGTTCCCTGGATGGAATGCCGGAGAAGATCGAAGGAGTCGCCTTGCTCGACCGCAATACGATCGCGGTCGCCAACGACAACGATTTCGACAGCGAAGAGAGCCAATACGATGACGCGGGCAACAACATCGGCAAAGGGAAGAAAAGCCAGATTCTCATCATCTCGCTCGCCAAACCGCTGGCTCTGTCTGTGGAACGAGTCTCAGCCCGCTAAGATTTTGTCAATGACTGATCGCCAAGCCACGTGTCAACTGTTATCGATCGAGAGCGATCTCAAACCGCCGACTCCGTTCCGCTTGTGACATTCGGCAGAAATCCGCTGCGATACGGGAATTCTCGGCAGATTGTGACCTTCGCTATCTCTGCCCGCGCTGGTTTCGTCTGGTGCCGAGCTCATCAAGAATCGACAAGTCGACAACCCTGTTAGCACTAATCGATCCAAGTTTTTTGTCCATGTAGGCAGACATGCGGATCAGATTTTTTACCGCCTCATCCGGCGGGTAAAGCGTGGCCTCAGAGTTGGTGCGCAGATACTGGTAAGCAAACTCCACGACTTCCGGATCGTTGCTATTCAGCAATTGAATCAGCGGGCGCATCGTGCCTTCCTTGTTGTCGACAATAAAGCGCGTCGCATCGGCAAAGGCTTTGACAAACTTCTTAACGGTCGATCGCTGACTCGCGAGATACGATCTTTTGACGGCTATCGGCGCATTCATAAACGGGGTCGTTTTCCCCCGCAAAATAAAAAAGCCGCGCTTCTTCATGATCGGCTCGAGTAGCGCATCGGCGAGGGTGGCATCGATCCCGCCTCTCATCAAAGCGGCCACCCGCTCCTGCGAGCCGCCTCCCATCTGCAACAAAGTTAGGTCTCTGACGGGGTCGATGCCGGCGTCCTGCAGAAGGACATGAATGATCAGCCAAGGTTTACTGCCAGCGCGATTGACGCCGATCTTTTTTCCTCTGAGGTCACGGACATCTGTGATTTTTTCCCGCGTCACCCAGACATACGGCACCAGATTGTCCCAGCTGCCGAGGGCGACAACGTCCGCGCCTTGTGCATGGCTCGGAAGCAAGCCCGTTGGCGCGCCCGCGGCAGCATGCACGTCGCCGGAAATAAGCGCTTGGTATGTCGTCGGCGCGCTATTGATTCTGATCGGCTCAACGGTGAGCCCCTCTTTCTGGAAGAAGCCTCTGTCGTTGGCGACGAGCACCGGAAACGCTGCGGTCGGAAACAGAGGAATAGCTACGCGCATCGTCTCCTGCGCCGGCACGCTGCGCGCTGTCAGCCCGAAAACTAGAACAAGTATTACCCGGCCAAGCACAGGAGCGATTTTCACCTAGCCTCCCGCATGGACATGGCCAGCACCCGATGACGATGTGGATACTGGCCAACAAAAAATAGTTTTTGATCATCTCCTGCTTTTGCAATGCCGTCGGGTAGGGTCCCTATTTTGACGTTTATGTCTGTCATTTCGCCTTTTGATCATCCGTCATTTCATTACTCGATTTCTCTCGGGGAGCTCACACGACAAAAATGAACTGCAAAACAGGCAAAACACACGCGCCGGTGGTGAGCACAATAGCGCAATCATTCGTACAATTTTGACGCCTGGTTGGTCACGTTCTGTCATCAAATCGTCGCCCGCTTCGCGCCACTTCTTATCTCAATCGCTGGTACGATTTATGCCCTTTATTCGACTTATGAAAGTGTTCAAATGGATCCGACGTAGCTTCGTTATCTTGACACTCTACGGCATTGGTCTTCTCGAGGGATATTACCTCCCGCGCTACGGTATTGGATGGATGCTTGCTGCGATGGGGGCAACGGCCTTTCTAGCCGGCTATTGGATGCGAACTCATTGGGACGTTTGACGCAAGGTTGGCTAAACCTTAGAACCTGCCCTTTCACAATCAAGCAATTACTTTGGCGACATGAGCTCGGCGCTTGACGCCGCTGGGGATCACTTGCGAACGCGAGCCCGCCGACGTTTCTTGACACCCTTCATCGTGCGACTCGGCACCGTCGACGCGGGAAATTGAATGTTAATCGCGACGATCTGCTCCGCATAACGATCTGCGAGACTGCCGAGGAATGCGCTGAAAAATTGCCACTCGCGACCCGGCTTGCGCGGACTGATGACTTCGCAATTGATCATGCCATCAGCGATGGACCAGTTCATCCAACCCGGGTAAGACGGTTCTTGTGTTGAATCCTCCGCCCGCGCCTGGTTGCCTCGAAGGTGCGCAGCTCGCCCGTCCGCATCGCATCGATGAGAGATTTGCCCCAGCGCATTCAAAAATCTGAAAGCGGATCATGCTTCGGCACCTCCGTCGGAGCTGCTATGTAACTCGTCAGTTTTTGACAATGGGCTGACGTTTGGCGCGCGATTGTATTGCCGGCGTTATCCCTTGGCAAGGCAAATGACAGCCGTGGGAAAGCGTTCAAAGGAGCTGCCGATCTTGGTGGCACACGCTGGTTTTCCGTTAACCGCCTTGAAGGTGCTCGTCTCGCGGCCGCCACATATACCAGGTCGATGTGCCGATGAGCATTTCTTCGCGCTGGACGACAAAACCAAACTTTTTGTAAAACTCGACGTTCTCCGGGCGGTCGGTTTCGAGGTAGCCGGCAGATTTTCCCTGCTTGAGATAGTCGACGTAACGATTCATCAACGCCGTGCCGACCCCCTGTCCCTGCATCGCGGGGGTGACACCGATGGGTCCGAGATGGACGTGGGGCGCTTCGGGATCGAGATGACACCATCTGGTAAACCACCTAATCACTTGTGGAAGCGCCTCTCCCAAAGGTTTCAACAGTGTCGCCACTACCTTGGGAAGCTCCTCCGGCGCCGGCAGACAATGCGGCGAAACATTGAAGTGTACGTAGCCAACCACGGCGCCATCAACCAGCGCAACGAAGGCCGCGCCGACGAACATGTGCCGCAGGCCAATACGAAAAAACAAGCGATTCTGATCGATCCGTCCGCGACCGAACGCGGACCGGTGCAGAGGATTATCGACGAACGCGTTGGCCAGAACCGATACGCACTCGTCCAACCGATCCGCAGAAAACCTTTCGACGACGATCGCCATGTTCGTCTGCCGCGTGCTTCTATGAGGTCCTGCGCTCGCCTAAATTTTTTCGCAGGACTTCAGCGAGACCGAGGACCGCGCCGGCGCCATCGCCTTGGAATGCAGAACCGTGCATGAGAGCTAAAGTTCGCGGTTTCAATGCAGCAAGTCTGCGCAGGGTCGCATCGGTGTACGGGGTGTAGGGCATATCCTTGGCCAGCGGGCCTGAGAGATTCTGCACGATCGATTCGCGCGCACGCGCGAGCACGTCCGATTCGGTCAGCGGTTCGGGATTTCCTGGATGAAAAAAAAGATCGGAACAGAGAAGCGTTCCATTGGCCTCTTCGAAGAATAGCCCGGCGTCCCAACAATGCGGAACGTGAGGCGTGGACAAGAATTGCAGGCGGTGACGACCGGTGTGAAGTACCTCACCGTCGGCCAGCGGTCGCGCCGGACGATCGGCAAAGTCGTTCACCATCACCACCGCGCCGACGACGCTGCAGACCGCCTGTGCCGACGGCGCCAGCGTCAGCCATTCGTTGAGAGCGCCGCACTCATCGGATTCAAAGTGGCTGAATCCGATCCAGCGCAGTTTTGCCGGGTCGAAGACGGACGCCACTGCTTCATACGTCATAGCAAACATTTTTTTCAGCCCCGTGTGCATCAGGAACGGTTCATCGTCCTTGATGAGAAATTGGTTGAACTGGATGCCGAACTCCGGGTGAAAAGTGGAGATGCGGTAGATCTCCGGCGCGATCTCGGTCACCGTGCTTTGCATATCTTCTCTCCCTTCAACGAATGGCTGTTGCCGCTCGTAGGATCGCTGCTTTTATCTGATTGTCAATACTGTCCGGGGGCTTTTGATCCCAGGGTAGAGATGGACAATGATTGCGGGGTGGAGTAGAGAAGTTTTTTGGCAGACTGGTAAGCTCGAACGTCAACGTAACGACGCAAAGCTATGACCGCCACCGAGACTCGATCCCCGCTCGACGCTGCACGAAAGCTGGTCCCCATGATCCGATCGAGCGCCGATCAGATCGAGGCCGACCGGGAGTTGCCGCGGCCGCTGTTCGAGGCGCTTGCCGATGCCGGTTTGTTCCACTTGGCGCTTCCGCGTGCCTTGGGCGGCGCGGAGATCGATTTGCCGACCTACGTCCAGGTGCTAGAGGAGATCGGCAAAGCCGACGCCAGCACCGGCTGGGTGGTCAATCAGTGCGCGATCTTCGCGACCTACGCCGCGCGGATGCCGCGCGATATCGCTCGCTCGATTTGGATCGATACGCCCCGCAGCGTCGTTGCAAACACGCCTGTCCCGACGGCCCGAGCGGTGGTGGTGCCAGGCGGCTACCGGGTCACTGGTCGGCAGGGGTTCAGCTCGGGATGCCGGCATGCCGCCTGGTTGGCGGCGCGCGCCCTGATCTTCGAGGACGGCCAGCCCCGGCTTAAGGACGGTCAAACCGAAGAGCGATACCTGTTCGTGCCGGCAGCTGAAGCCGAGCTGTTGGACACCTGGCATGTCCGCGGCATGCGCGGCACAGGCACTCACGACTTCGCCGTCAATGATGTCTTCGTTCCTTCGGAGCGCACGGTTCTTCAGGCCGGCGCTCCGCTGCTGGAGACCGGGCCGCTTTATCAGATCCCGCGAAGCTTGCTGTTCGCCTCCGCCGATGCCGCGGTGGCCATGGGAGTGGCCCGCTCGTGCCTCGACGCATTCTTGGAGCTTGCCGGCGCCAAGAAGCCGCGACTAATGCACGCAACGCTCCGCGATCAACCGATGGTTCAGGCTGCCGTCGGACACTGCGAAGCCAAGCTCCGATCTGGCCGGGCGTTCCTCACCGACGCTGTCGGCGAGATCTGGACCGAAGGGACGTCGACGGGCGCGGTCACCCTGGATCGGCGTGCCACTCTGCGCTTGGCTACGACACATGCGATTCGACTCGCCGTCGACGTCGTCGATACAGTCTACAATGCCGGTGGCGTGACGACGATCTACGAAGGCAACCTCATACAGCGACACTTCCAGGACATTCACGTGATCAGTCAGCATCTGCAGGGGCGCCTCTCCCATTACGAGCTAATTGGAAAATACGCGCTAGGGCTGAGGATCGATCAGTCGAGGCTCTAGCAGCAGGCAAACCGTCGTGCGTCTAGAAGGAAAAACTGCCATTGTCATCGGCGCCGGTCAGGGCCCGGGCGAGGGCATGGGCAATGGCCGAGCCACGGTGCTGCGATTCGCGCAGGAAGGTGCGCAGGTCATGGCTGTCGATCGTGACCTCCGATCCGCCGAGGAGACCGTATCGATGGTCAAACAGGGCGGTGGCGAATACGTCGCCTTCGAGGCCGACGTCACTAAGGAAGCGACGCTTGCCGCCGCCATAGCCGCAGCGCACAAGCGCTGGGGCCGCATCGACGTTCTGCATTACAATGTCGGCGTCAGCATCGCCGGTGGTGATGCGCCTCTGCTCGACTTCACCGAGGAGGCTTTCGATCGCATCACCGCGATCAATCTGCGCGGCGCCATCATGGTTTGCAAGCACGTCATCCCGATCATGCGAGAGCAACGCGCGGGCGCCATCATCATGATCTCCTCGCTTGCCGCAATGGAGAACTATCCTTATGTCGCATACAAGGCTACGAAGGCGGCGATGATCGCCTTCACCCAGCAGGTGGCGATCCAGAACGCCGAATATGGCATTCGCGCCAACGTGATCCTGCCCGGCCTGATCGATACGCCGATGGCGGTCGACACGCGCGCCCGGGTGAGCGGCAAGAGCCGCGCCCAGGTCGCGGCGGAGCGCGATGCCCGCGTGCCGCTGCGCCGCAAGATGGGCACCGCATGGGACGTCGCCAATGCGGCACTGTTCCTCGCCTCCGACGAGGCCAATTTCATCACTGGCGTGGCGCTCCTCGTTGATGGCGGCGGCGCGCTCAATATCGGCTGAGCTGACGGCAATCGATTCCCGGAAACAGTTGGGATCAGATCTAGGAGCGCCTGAACTACTTTCCCAGCCGAGGCTTTTTGCGAGGTAGATCAAGATCCGGATAAATCATGCGGAGGCGATTATGAAACCAATGATTGCTTGCAAGTTTATTGCTCTTAGCCTTGTCCTGAATTTTGCTTTTCCTGCTGTCTCTCAGGCGCAAAAGCTTGTGGTGGGTTATTCCGGGATCACCGCGATTCAGGCCCCCTTCTGGATCATCAAGGACGCCGGCTACTTCAAGCAGGAAGGGTTGGATGCCAATCTCATTTATATCGCCGCCTCATCGACCATGGCGCAAGCGATGATGGCAGGGGAAGTAGCGATTTCCACCGCTAACAGCCAAGCCGTGGTAGACACCGGCCTTCAGGGGGGCGATCTCGTGGCGGTGGGCGCGATCGTCAATTTCGTCGCCCTTTATGTTATAGCAGCGCCGGAGATCAAGAGCGTTTCAGACTTAAAGGGCAAGCCTGTGGGGGTGACACGCTTTGGTGCCACTACGGACTTTGCGATGCAAATGTTTCTCAAAAAATATGGTCTCGAGCCGGTCCGCGACGTGCCGATCATCCAGATCGGCGGATTGCCGGAGTTGGCCGCAGCCCTGTCGAATAAATCCATCTTTGCCGCGGCGATGTCCTATCCTATGGGGCTGGTCGCTCAACAGGCCGGGATGAAGATGCTGGCCAATTTAGCCAAGGAGGGGATCCCCTTTGTGCATCAAGGCCTCACGACAACGGGTAAATTCATGCGCGAGCATAGGGCTCAAGCCAAGGCCTTCGTGCGCGCTTACGGAAAAGCAGTTCATTTCATGCATACCCGCAAAGAGGAGTCGAAGGCGATTGTTTCGCGCTACACCAAGGTCACGGATCCGGGCATGCTCGAGGGCACCATGCAATACGCTTACGACTTCGTTGAGAAGATACCTCTGGTCAAGCGCGAAGCCTTTCAGGTGACCGTCGATGAGATCGCCAAGAAAAATCCCAAGGCCAAGCAAGCGAAGCTAGAGCAGTTCTACGACAACAGCTTGGTACAGGAGTTGATCAACGAGGGCTTTTTCGCCTCCCTATGGGGAAAATAATCAAGGGAACCGCACAGGTCTTGAATTATTTTAGGGACAGCAAGGCTTGCGAGAACCAAACCCTGCTTGATGACAATACCTATTCCCCGAGGATTTTCTTAAGTCGCTCGACGACTTCCGCAGGTTGGGCGATCACTTCTCTGCCGATCGCTTCCAGTCCATCGCCCGAGTTCGGGTCCCAGACAAGATTTTGCTTCTGCGCCTCGGCTTTGAATTCCGGATCAGCCACGGTCTTCGCGAAGGCGTTGCGCAAGACCTTGAGACGCTCCGGCGCCAACCCGGGCGGCGCCACAATCGGCCGGCCGATATCTCCCGCGGCAAGGATAACGGTGGCGAGCCGCTGACTCCTTTGTGGCGTTTGGTATTGCTTCATAAGCTCGTAGATCGTCGGCACATCGGCAACATTCGCTTCGCGGTTCATTCCCGTCTGCAGGAGCACTCGCACGAATCCTTTCTTGCGCCACGTATGAAACGGCTCGCGGGCAAAAAAAGCCGAGATGCTGAAAGCGCGGCACTGGATCTCGCCCCGCTCGATCGCCAAGTCGACATCGCTGCCGCCTTGATAACCCGAGATAATGTTGAATTTCATCCCCAGCGTCTCCTCCAACATCAGCGGGATATAGTAGCCGGATGATGCCGTTCCGGTGGCGCCGCATTTCGCTGGCTCACTCGCTTTGCGGATGTCTTCGACGGTTTTGTACGGCGAGTCCGAGCGCACGAAGAGCAGCTCGTTTGAGCGGGTTGGGCTGCCGATCCAGTTGAACTTCGACCAATCGAATTGCGCTTCTTTGCGCCCAATGAGTTGGTCGAAGTAAAGCGCCGGCGCAATGAAGCCGATGGTCAACCCGTCGGGCTTTGCGACAGCATAGAGATGATTGGCGGCGATCATCGAGCTTGCGCCCGCCATGTTCTGCACCAGCAGCGTCGGATTTCCTGCGAGATATTTCGTTGCGTGACGCGCGAAGGTCCGCGCCCACTGGTCCGTGGTGGTTCCCGCAGCGTAACCCACAACGACTCTGATCGTTTTCCCCGAATAAAAGTTATCCGGCTGCGCCGCCGCGCGCTCCGTGAGGAAAACGAGGACAGCGATGAAAGATAACATTATCCGAAATTTAATCTCACGCATTGATCCGCCTCGCAGGCTTCACGCTTTCGCTTGATTGCCGCTCCCGTCCGTACCAAATTTAGAAGTTTGCCGGGCAGCAGTATTCTCCAGCTTGCTAGACTCCGTAACTTTCATATGTTGAACGACCCGACTCTCAGTCGAGATCCCCCGGTTCGTCGGCGTTTACTTCAGTCCCTTGAGCGCGAGGCGCGCAAAGCTCCAGTCCGCTACGTCTGCAATCGCCACGTCTCGCGAAATCCCCAGGATTTCTTTGGCAATTGCAATCTCTTCCAACATGGAGGCATCGGAAGGAGTACCCGTATCTGAATAAAGCTTGACGCCATCATCGTAAACCATGCCGCTTATTTCGCTATCCTTGATTGCCAATTCCTTGCTCATCAGCTTTAAGGTCTCGTCCTTATTTCGCTTGATAAACTGGATGGCTCTCAATGTTATCCTGATGGCCCGTACAATAGAGTCAGGTTCGCTCTGAATTTTTCTAAGGCTGGTGGCAAGGCCGCCGCTCGGCACTCCCCTTAAATCTTTCATCAAAAACAGCTCGCGAAAGCCCATCTTGACGGCCGCCTTATTATGCGGAGCCGACAGCAGGGTGCCATCGATCTTGCCGCCCTGAAGGGACGCCAGCCTGATACCGCTTCCACCCAGTGATACGATGGTCACGTCGACGTCCGGTACAAGCCCGGATTTAGTCAGTAGCAGGCGGACGGATACATCGCTGATGCTCCTGACGCCGGCCACCCCCAGGATTTTTCCTTTGAGGTCCTCCACGCGCCGAATTTCCGGGCGAACTACCAGAACTTGATCGGTCGCCGTGCTGCTCACCATCACATTGCGGATCGGCATGCCGCGCAATGCTGCGAGTGTCGCGACATTGCCGGTGGTCGCAAAGTCAAGATCTCCGGCGATGACCGCCTGCACCGCTGGAATACCGGACGATACGACAATCAGTTCGAGATCGAAGCCCTCTTGCTGATAGAAGCCCTGGCGCAATGCCACCATTTGCGGAAACGAGCTCATGCTCCGCGTGGGTATGCCGATCCGAAGCTTCTGCAGTTTCCTCGCCTCTTGTCCCCACGCCGGGCAGATGAATAGCATCCAACCCGCTAAGGCTAGCGAGAAGGTCGTTCGTCTCATCTTCTCTAAAGACTGCTTTTAGCCATTCCAACCGTAAAGGGTATTGGCATTTTTTCCCAAAATTTTTTCTTTGGCACTTTCTGAAATGTCCTTGCGGCCGCGGATTGTCGAAACCACATGGGGAAACATCGCGTCCCAGTGGGGATAATCGGACGCGAAGACGATCCGGTCATCGCCAATCCTCTCGATAACGTAGGGAAGCATCCCTTCTTCCGGCTCGGTGGCAAAGAACCAGTTGCCCTGGGTAATATACTCGCTGGGCTTTTGCTTACATAAGGGCGCTTCTACGTCGCCGCGTTTCTCCCACTCCTCGTCCATGCGCTCCATCCAGTAGGGAACCCAACCGGCCCCACATTCGAGAAACGCAATGCGAAGCTTGGGGAACTTTTCCGGGATGCCGGCATACATCAGACCGACACATTGAATCACGGTCTCCGTGGGACGGCCGATCGTATGCATATAGATAAAACTATCGAAGCGAGTCTCCCCCGCCGGCCCCTCGCGCCGGCTGTGAACACAAAAGGGAACATTGAGTCGTTGTATCTCTTCATAGATAGGCCAGAACGTTTGCGATCCGAGATGCTCCCTCATTCCCTGAGGGGCAACGGCCACGCCGACCAATCCCAGCTCGGTCACCGCGCGGTTCACTTCTTTGACAGCCGCATCCACGTCCTGAAACGGCAACAGAGCAACCGCTTTGATACGCGGACTCTCTTTACAGACCTCAGCGATGAAATCGTTGTACGCCCGCGCATAAGCAACCGCGTAGTCGCGCTCGAAGATCTTGCTCATGGCAAAGCTAGTGGTGGGAAACAGCACCGAGACATCGATGCCTTCGCGATCCATGTCTCTAAGACGCTTCGGCACGTCATGGCACTCGATATCACTGAAGCGTCCTCCCAACCTTGCGTCCACTCCGAGAGAAGGCACCAGAGAGCCACCCCGACGGCGGTGCGCCTCGGGCAGATGGGCTCGGATGTCCTTTTCCTTGTCGAGAATATGACCGTCAGCATCAATGATTTTCATAACGACACGCGCCTCCTGTCGAGAACTTTCAGCCGAAATTTGTTGACCGTAAAATAGGGTAAACGGAAGAAGCGATCAAGTCTCGCTCCTTCGATGCGAAGCGTCCAGCGATCTTGGCTGGTTTCAGTCTATTGGCGATAATTCCGGCCGACTATGAATCTCAAAAAGACAAACCTGGTCCGCTTCGAGCAAATCGCTCTGCTCGATTCGTCAGTGCCGCGTTCATCTGCCCTTGCCGGCGCTCGCCAAAGCTTTTTTGATGATATCGCGGATCGGTTCGAGCTCGTCGATCCATGCGGGGTTCAACCAGAGGAATTTGGCTCCCGTAACGCGACGTGCGGCTTCGCTAACTTTTTCTTTGGAAATATCTTCCCTCAAGGAATCGTAAAGTCCACCGGTCTTTTGATTGGAGTCGAGCCATGCCGTTTGTCCTTCGCGAGATAAAAGCCAATTAACGGCGACCTTGGCGGCGTTGGGATGAGGCGCACGGTTGAAGAAACTCAACGTGCCGTTGTAGGCGGTCACGGAGGAGCCCTCTTTTAGCGATCCAGGCAGAAATTGACTAAGCGGCAGTCCCTGCATCATCGCTGTGTCGACGCCCCGGGCGCCGATGCCGAAGGCGTACTTTCCAGCGCTGAGCCAGTCCATCAATTGTTCGTTGGAGCGTAAGATAGAAATATCCGTCTCTGCGTGAAGCCGCCGGAGAAATTCCGGCCCAAGATCGGGATGCTTGTAGAAAAAAATATGCGCCGCGCTAATCGGACCGGAGACCAGCGGATCGACGGAGACAATCTTTCCCTTCCATTTTGGACTTAACAAATCCCAATAGGATTTGATCTCTGACGGATTCACCAGTTTGGTATTGTAGGTGATCTCGCCGCTGCGCGGCGTGCCTTCGAAAACGAAGATGAATCGATTTTCCGGATCGTCGTAATGATGTTTGCCTTCATACCAACCGGAGGTGTCGACGACTTCCGGCAAGAGCAGTAAGGGTTTGATCGGCTCCAAGATCTTGGCGCGGTGAAAAACTGTCAACGGAGATATATTTCCCGAAACATAGAGATCGACCGCAAATTTTTCCGCTCGGCGCTCACTCATGACGCGCTGACTCAGCTCTGGACCTCGGCCCGTCACCATGGTCACTTTGATCTTCGGATATTTTTTCTGAAAGGTCTCGCGAAACACCGGTTCGAAGGCCTGAGTCATATAAATGACCAGCGCTCCTTCTTCCTCCGCCGCTTTAATCGTCTTGTTCCACTCCGCCTGCCATGCGGGCCGCGACTCGGCGGCGAAGGAAAGACTTGAGGCCGACACTGTGATGCCGAATAGCAATGTGTGAATCGATGCAATGACGAGCCGAAATGGTTTCATCATGGGAACTCCTTCGTTCCGCGTAGTCGTCTCAATTTAACTCACTATTATTTCGTGTGTGGAACAGGGTCAAGATAAATGAGAGGCAGCGGCCGACCGGTGGAAGTCATTCGGGTCGAAATGTTCAGCACCGCGCTATCGAACCGTGATATTACGACCGCGTGTAACAGAAAGCCCAAAAGCCCGATCTCTTTCGAGATCGGGCTTTTAATTTCAATCCTAGTAGAGTTGAATCAGATCAGATCGGGTCATCGTAACGTTATGTTTGTAGCCGAAGCTCGTAAATAGAGAAAACGCCTGGAGCACCTGTTTCTCATCATTATGCGCCGTGCAATCCGTCGGCACATAGACGTGGTAATCGCGGACGCTGAGCCCCATCACCGCGCTCTGGACGCAGTTTCGCGTCGAGATGCCGGTTACGATCACGCGTCCTTCGCCCGGGCGCAGTTCCATTCGCTTTAGAAGGGCATCCATTTCGGTCTGATAGAAACAATCGTGGGTATGTTTTACGATCAGAGGCTCGTCCGCAGCGGGCTTCAATTCGTCAACGAGCTCTGCTCCCCACGTGCCTTCGAGTTTGCGAACGGTATTTTTAAAAACCGTGAACTCGAGGGCATCGGGCGACCGAACCGACTGGGTGTGCACGACCCGCCCTCCCGCCCGCCGTACTTGCTCCCGCAGCTGGGCAATCCTGGGGATGATTTTCCTGATGGGTTCGCCGATGTAAAGCGCTCCGGCCGGATGCGCGTTCTCGTTCTCCATGTCTATCACCAGCAGTAATGTCTGCGCTGCCTCTAACTCGACCGCTAGAGGAATGGGATAATCGAGTTCAATGAGCATGGAATTTCTCTTTCGGGCTCCCTCAACCTCATTATTTTTTGATTGGCCGAATGATGGTTATGCCGAGAAATCTGTAGTTGCCGTCAAAACGAAATATCACCGGAAATCGTTTCAACTTCTCCTTACTCAATTCCGCAGGGAAACCTCCATACCAAGGTCTTCTATTTTTGTCCCTTCGCCGCTCTTCCATCTTCAAGTCAACAACGTGCTCATCGATACTACATTTGATCCCTCTCCCGTAACGTAACCATTCGAGTTGCTGCGACGTTGATTTCCCGTCCTTTGCCGAAAAGCGTAGATTTGTAGGCGTTGTGAACGTCAACCGTCAAAATGGCCCCGTGGAACACAATGTCGTCCCGAACTAGCTGAACCTTTTTTTTGTTTGCAAAAATTCGCTTTGAATTCGTTGTCACACGCGCACCGAGTTTCTTCGCTGCGTCGATGGGAACCAGGTATAGCCACTCTCGAACGTCCCTTGACCTTGGCGCAGATGCGGCAAAGTTCTTTTCCTTCCCTATTACGTTTGAAGCCGTCCCAATGCCGACACTGTAAACCCAAGAAATCCCATGCAATGCCAAGGCTTTGATAGACGTTGAAATACGAATGTTGCGTCGCCCTTTGGAGAATGCCGCGTGTTGAGATGTTTGCTAACAAAGTCCAGCGCCCGGAAAACCTGCTTTAGTTCCGTTTTTAATTGCGCTTTTGATTTGGCCATGTCCATCTGGTTCACCATCGCGGGCTAAAAGTCACATGGCGAGCAAATATACCCGGATTTCTCATCCCGCCATCAAACGAGAGAGAGCGGCCGTGATCGTCTGTGCGATCCGTTCAGAGGTTAATGATGAAGGCAGCGGAATATGGAGAGCCGCATTGTCGCTTGAGGAGTCTTTTTTGATGAGCGGTGAAATAGCCGCTTCGATAGTTCGAGCAAGCTGGCCGAGTTCAGGGCCATCAGAGCGGGGCTTTCTGAATTTATCGCTGCCGGTGGAGGATAGACTCTCGAGAAACTTTAACCCTGCTTCCAAAAATATTCCCAGTGCGTGACCGGCGTCAATAGCGCCATCGGCCACCGGCTTCGCTGATGGCTCTCGTCCATCATGGCCGCTTACTTTGTCGTCCGTCTTTTGCATCTCCGGCTCAGTCGCCGGCGCCGCTGTTTCCGGGACCATTTCCTTCAAAGCGTCCATCATGCTTCGTCGACTAAGTTTTTCGAAGCTAACTTCCGAGCCATCGCCGTCAAAGAGATCCCGAAATAGTTCCTTTTTGAGCCTAATCGTGTCCCAAACGCGCTCCTCGATACTATTTTCCGTCAGCAAATGGATCGCGAGCACGGGCTTCACCTGTCCCATGCGGTGAACTCGGGCGATACGTTGTTCGAGACGCGCGGGATTCCACGGCGGCTCTATATTGATCACGGCCGAGGCGGCCTGAAGATTGATTCCAACGCCACCGGCGTCGGTGGAAAGGAAAACTCTGACCTCTGGCCGGTCGCGAAATCTGGCGATGAGCTGGCACCGCCGCCGCGTCGGGATACCGCCGTGGAGGGAAACGTAGCAGATTTTCATCTTATCGAGCAGCGAGCCGACCTGAAGGTTCATTTTTTCCCATTCGCTGAAGATCACCACTTTGCGCTCTTCTTCGACGACCAGCTCCTTGAGGATTTCTCGTAACTCCTCCAACTTGGGCGAAACCTCGGTTTCTTTATCGAAGAGAAAGGTCGAGTCACAGAGCATGCGCATGTTTTGGATCGCGCACAGCATGCGCTGCTGATCCACGGGTGACAACCACCCCTGTCGCTCCAATTTTCGCACGAGCGCTGCAACAATTTTCTGCTGATCACCGTAATACTCGGTTTGCTCAGGGCTCATGGGAACGCGAAAAATCTTATCGGTGCGGGGCGGAAGATCTTTCAGCACCTGATCGCGCCGCCGACGCAATAAGATCGGCGCCAGCTTCTCGCGCACTTGATCTAGATTGCGGTAACCGATGAGTTTCCCCTTCTCATTGATTTGCCGGTGCTCGCTTAGAAAACGAAATGCCGGCCCAAGGCGCCTGCCGTCGACAAATTGCACCACCGAATAGAGTTCTTCCAACTTGTTTTCTAAGGGCGTCCCGGTGAGAACCAGAGCGTAGCGGCTGCGTAAGACTTTAATCGTGCGAGCCGTGGCGGTTTCCCAGTTGCGAATCCGCTGGGCCTCGTCCAACACGATCAGGTCAGGCAAGAGCGCCGACACATTGTCGAGATCGCGGCGCACCAACTCGTAGTTTACGATTTTAAAGAAGGCCTCTGAGTCGTAGAGCGCGCGCCGTTGCTCAGGCGAACCATCGATCACGACAGCGCTCCGATCGCTAAACCGCTTAATCTCGGTGAGCCACTGATGCTTCACCGACGCCGGACAAATCACCAGCGTCCGGCCGATGCCCTGGCGACGGGCCAGGAACTCCGCCGTGCCGATGGCCTGGATTGTTTTCCCAAGCCCCATATCATCGGCCAGAATAGTCCGGCCCCGGCACGCGGCGAAAAGAACGCCGCCCATTTGAAAAGGATACAGTGGAACTTTCAGGAGATTATCCAGCGGCAACTTGCCCTGTTCCAGCAAGCGCAGCTCACGGGCTTCGAAAGCAAGACCTTCAGCCGCAGCGGTCTCGCGATCCACCCATTCAAGAGCATCGCCATAGATCACAACCTTTTCATCGAGAGCACGAAAGCGGGACAGGGCCTGAGCGACACGATCCATCCGATTCGCCTTGAGAAAACCCTCGGCATCGAAGTATTCTTCTCGCAGCGCGAGCAGATCGGCCGATACTTTCGCCGGGGAAACAATGCGAACTCTCGGCGGCTCGCGGTAGTCCAAGAATATGGTGGTATGTTTGCGTCGATACCGGCTCTTCTCAAGTTTGCCGCCGAAGCGTGAACGTGCGTGCAATAGCACCGCCTCGATATGTTTGCACGTCCCTAAAGTATTCACCGCGTAGTCCGGACAGGCGCAATAATTGTCAAAGAGTCCGCCGCCACGAAGCGCCACGCGGTAAATGCGCTTGCTCGCCGGAGAAAAGACTTGGTAGTCCCCGAACATGGTTCGACTCTGGGGCTCGATCTTGAAAGCTTCCTTTCGGGCACGCAGCTGTCGCTCTGCGATCTGTTCTTCAACGAGCATAGGTTCTTAGCTCCGACTTGTTGGTGATGGAAAATTATTAGTGGTTAGGTGAACCTACTAATTTTTAGCGCGCTGGACAAGAAAAAAAGCTTTGGTTAACAGGGAGTCAAGCACCACGAGGAAACACTAACCGAACGTTCGGAGACCACTTTCACCTGTGGATAAATGCTTTGGTCTCATCGTTCTTTCTGCCCGTCCTTCCCATTCTTCGTCGTGAATGGGACGCGCCGAAGTCCGATGGTGGAAACGGTCCAGCACACCCACTTCTGTCTCCTTAGTAAAAAAACAGGTCAAATAAAAAGCCCCACACTTTTTCGAAGTTGGGGCTTTCAATCTAAATCCGGCAGCGTCCTACTCTTCCATACGGCCTGTCGTGAGCTAAGTCGAACGGCGACCGTATAGTACGAGCGGCGCTGGAGGGCTTATCGGCCAAGTTCGGGATGGGGACCGGGTGTGACACCTTCGCTATTGATAGCGCGGCCGTTCCGACCGACACTTAATGTCGGAGATTAGCGATAACCACCTAGCCTAGGCGGACTGCGTAAGGCCGGGACGGAGAAAGCCGTTTTCTGCGTAGACGCACTTTCTGGTAAATGTGGCCCATTCCTAACTCCTGCTCTTGGTTCAAACGTTACGGTACCAGAACGATGGACTCAGCACCTTCATTATTGGTCTCGAGGATCCTCCACCTCATCCCTAATACTCACGCGAGGCGATCTCCTGACGGATCTGCCTCAAAAAACAGCATTCGTGTCTTTCCTGGCTGTAAAGCCTGACACCGACCGCACTGACCCGCGAATTACGGTAGTTCTCTTAGCTAGTGAAGTTAATCAGATCAGATCGGGTCATCGTGACGTTATGTTTGTAGCCGAAGCTCGTAAATAGAGAAAACGCCTGGAGCACCTGTTTCTCATCATTATGCGCCGTGCAATCCGTCGGCACATAGACGTGGTAATCGCGGACGGTGAACCCCATCACTGCGCTCTGGACACAGTTGCGCGTCGAGATGCCGGTCACGATCACGCGACCTTCGCCCGGACGAAGTTCCATCTGCTTGAGAAGGGCATCCATTTCCGTCTGATAGAAACAATCGTGGGTATGTTTTACGATCAGAGGCTCGTTCGCAGCGGGCTTCAATTCGTCAATGAGCTCTGCTCCCCACGTGCCTTCGAGTTTGCGAACGGTATTTTTAAAAACTGTAAACTCGAGGGCGTCGGGTGAACGCACCGACTGGGTATGCACGACCCGCCCTCCCGTTTGCCGTACTTGATCCCGCAGCTGGGCAATCCTGGGGATGATTTTCCTGATGGGTTCGCCGATGTAAAGCGCTCCGGCCGGATGCGCGTTCTCGTTCTCCATGTCTATGATTAGGAGCATTGTCTCCTTTGCCTCTAACTCGACAGACCGAGGAACGGGATAACCCAGTTCAATGAGCATGGAATTTCTCTTTCGAAGCTGGGCAAGCTTATTACTTCGCGTCCAATTCCTTAATCACCTGGCGCACAGGATTAAAGTCTCTCACTTCGTCTAACGGTCGCTTTTTTTCGCCCAATCGATCGATCAGACTTTCCATCTCGGCGTCGGTCATTTGACCGTCTTTGGTCAGGGTTTTCAGTTCCACATCGTACGAGCGACCCGCGATCTCTTGCGACTGCGGCAGCCATTTTAACATCACGGAGATGGTCTCTTGTCGGTTTTCCGCAATAAAGCGATTGGCCTTAATCAGCGCGCGTAGCGTCCGCTTCACCGCTTGTGGATTTTCTTTCAGGAGACGATCCGAAGTGAATAAGCCCGAAGCCGGTAAACCAACCTCGGGCGGGCCAGCTAGAATATTGTAACCCATATTTTTGAGAAGCAGATCGTGCGGGGGTGATAACGACACAACCTGAACGACTCCGGCTACAAGCGCCTGCGCTCTTAGCGGCGTCTCGCCAATAACGAGATGCTGCAATAGGGCCGGATCGAACCCTTTCGAGCGGAGCAGTTCCTCGGCGACCAACTGATCGGTTCCGCGTATCGTCGCCACTCCCAGTTTTTTCCCTTTCAGGTCTTGGACGTCTTTGATTTCGGGGCGCACCACCAAGAAATAGATTCCTTTCTTGAGCGCGACTAAAACGAGCTTTAGCGGAAGCCCCTGGAGAATGCCACGAAATGTGCTGGTAAATGACGTGGTAAAGGAGACATCGCCATTCATCACTGCCATTGCCCCGAGGCGCGGGCTGACCTGAATGAGCTCTACCTCGAGCCGTTCTTCGCGAAAGAACCCCTTGCTGGCAGCGATATAAAAACGCGTAATCGTGTTGCTCCGACTCGAATAAGCGATCCTGATTTTTTGTGTTTGCGCGTTAACTACCGCTCTGGGCAAAACACTCACGGTCAAAACCGCGGCAAGAATTGTCCATGTCAGAAGTTGGGATCGGGCTGTTCGCATTGCGACTTCTTCTTAATTCGTCCGCGTTTCCTTCGCTTTCTCCATCGCTTGCGCCATGCCGCCGAAATAAGCGCGGTGGATGTCCATCGATTCCGTCGCGGTCGTCAGGACATCCTGCTCCCGTCCCGGCACGACATATTTTTCCAGTATATCGATGAACATGTCGGAATGTTTCACGTCGGCCTTACTATGCGCCGTGAAGTTCGGCATCTGCGCGGCGCTGAAATTTAAATCCCGCGACCAAATCTTGTAGAGCCGGCTGCAATTTCCTCCGCCTATGTCGCCCAACAGCCGATCGTCATTGGTCCATTCGGCGATCGTCGACGCGGCGATGGCTTCCTGCCACGGACGGGTGCGCGCGATCCAGAACCACGCGTACATTGCCGCCTTGGTGGTGGGCAACGGCTCGGCGTTCAGTACATCATCGACACTCAACCCGACTTCTTTTCCTTGACGAACAATCAGGTCCATATGGCCGGTCTTTGAGTGCTCGTCTTCGACCAGCTCCTCATACTCGTGTGACAAAATTCGCTGCTTAACGTCGAACTCCGGACAATTCGCCGCCACCTGCGGCCAATTGTTGCGTCGCTGGCGAGCATAAAGACCTAACTGCAGAAGATATATTCGCGCCCGGTCCGGGGTCATTTTGACCGAGTAAAAATGTTCCATCTCCGGCGTGCGGAAGAAGTCCCTGACACACTCACCGAGCGCCTGTCGCCATTCTTGTGCTTTCATACCTCCACTGAAACAAAATTCAAAATCCAAATATCGAAATCCGAAACAAACGTAGAAACAAATAAATCTAAGATCGGGAAAATCGAAAACATCGAATTCGCAAGAAGCTGGCTTTGAATTTTACATATTTTAGTTTTGGTCATTTGTATTGTTTCGGATTTCAGGTTTCGTGCTTCGAAATTTTTGTTCTTGGCGCCCTTTTCGACTTTGTGTGAGACAATCTACCTCGCCTCGATATTTTGGCTTTGCGTACGCCTCATCGTCCCACCTTACCAAAAACTTTTTCGATAAAGCCCTCGTTAACGAGTTTATCGACGATGCTATTATCGATGACTTTGGGAGTGAGCGTTTCAGCGTCGACGCCTTTGACGGGTTCGAACTCCAGGACCGTAGCCACATTACGAATATCGACCCTCGGGGTCTTCTCGGTGAACTTGGTGACGATACCGTACGTTTCCTCGAGAAAATTGGCATCACTCCGTTTGAAATATTTTGCCAGTACCTTGAGTGTGGCATCTTTATCGTGATTTATCGCGCCGACGGCTTCGATGTAGGCTTTGACCATGCGTTCCACGGTATCCGCGTTCTTTTGCAGAAACTCCCGGGTGACCGCCATGACGTTCATGGCAAAGGGAATGTCCATATCAAAAGCGTTCAGTAGCGCTCGCGCGGGCACTCCTGGCTTGACTCCGGTCACTATGCCGGCAATTTGCTTCTGTTCAAATGCCGCTTGCATTTCCGGCGTCCCGCCGAGCGGGCGCATGGTGGTGGATTTTTCCAGCCCCAGCTTGCGCAAGATCAATGTCGTCACCGTGTGGCCCGATGAATTAAAGCGCGAGATGCCCAGGGTTTGGCCTTTCAGCTGATCGGTCCGCGTGATTTCAGGTTGGACATATAGAGTCATGGCCGGGCGATCGCGGCGATCGCCAACACCGGGCCGCCGCGCGCCGCGGCCAAGACCACGCCGCTGATCCCGGGAGCGCTCACGTCAAGGCTGCCACCGAGAAGCGCTTGGATATTCATCCCGCTAGAAGGGATATAAATGAGCTGCACGTCGAGACCGTATTTTTTGAACGTGCCGATCTCATGGGCCATCCAGACGCCCGCGACAGTGGGCCCGACGACGGAATAGGACAAACGCAGAGGAGCCGCCAACACCTCGCCCACACAACAAAGCCAGAGCAGCACAACTCGCGAAAGCAGTTTTTTCATACCGGCTAACTTAAGGGAGCCTCACAAACTCGACTCGACAGAGGAACGGTGAATCAAGTTCAATGAACATGGAATTTCTCTTTCGGCTCCCTGATAAGGAGATCCAACTTTAACGATGTTAAACTACGGCTGATGTAGTGAGACCGTCAAGAGACAAAAAACAACAAGCCCAACTCTTTCGAAGTTGGGGGCAGGGTCCTACAGCGTGCCCCGAGACTGTGCTGAGACGCCGGGCTAGAGGCCCTTAGCGGCATCCCGCACCACTGATGTGTCGATCAGCGCGCTTGGAAGGATGTTTCTAGCCTCGGGACTGCTCCTCGCTAGATCTTCGAGAATGGTCTTTATTCCGTCCTCCAACGGGTAAGGGATATCGGGAAGGATTTTTGCCTGGTGTTCGAGGGCCGTTTTTACGCTTTCTATATCTGACGTGCGCACGTATTTGGCGAGCACTTTTTCAGCGAAAGGCTGGTCGTTTTTGATCCGTTTGATCGCCAGGATCGATGCTTTCATGAACTTGACCACCACTGAGCGATTCTTTTCCAAGAAGCTGCGCGTCGTCCCATGCCCCGTGAGCAAGTAGGGAACTTTGAGCTCTTCCAAATCGAGCAGGATACGCATCCCGGCCTTCCTTACCACGGGTGTGATGATCGGCGAAAAAACCGACAAAGAAACATCTCCCCGTTGCATGGCAAGCAGCCGGTCGCCCTCCAGCCCGATCTGAATCATCGTGACGTCACTCTTCTTTAGCCCGAGATGCTTCAACGCGTACTCGGCGACGAAGTCGGAGGTCGAGCCGAAGCGGCTGACGGCGAGTTTCTTACCCTTTATATCTTCCGGCTTTTGGATGTCGGGCTTCGCGCCCAGCGTATACGCCATCACATTTTGCAACCTGCTGACGACGACAACGTCTTTGTTCCCTTGCATGTACGCATAAGCGGCGGATGTGCCGCCGATCAGGCCGACAGGACTCTGGCCAGTCACCAGCAGCTGGACGGCGAGCGAGCCGCCGCGGATCAACAGCATGCGCACATCCAAACCTTGCTCGTCGAAGTAGCCGCCGTCCTTGGCAACCCAGAGGCTCAACATATTCGCGTTGGTGGCCGAGTAGGTCACGGGCAATACGATCTTGTCCTGCGCGAGAGATTTCGAATAGCCGCAAAGAACCAAACTGAAGACAAATAAGATGATCGAACTTTTTCCCATGAGACCCCTCTCCTCGCGCCGAAAAGATACGAGCTTGCCGGAAGCTAATCCACTTCAAGTTCTTCTGTCAATCCGCGCAAAGCAGCCGGTAGTGGTTCAGTCAGAGTGCGCTACGAATGTTCAGGTCGAGAAAGATTCCTCGCTTCCACTCGGAATGACAACAAACTAGTTGATCTGTCATCTCGAACGAAGTGAGAGATCTTGAGCTAACTGAACTACTACCAAGTAGCCATCCGAAGTAGTATCCGAGCCAACCGCACCAACGCTTGACAGAGTTCGCCGAGCGCGTGTTATAGGTCGACCTGATCATGGCAAATATTTCAACGCGCGAGAGAGCGAACAGGAGGCATGTCCTATGATTACAGACAAAGCGGGACGCGATCACTTCGTCATTGACCAGCACGTGCATGTCGGGATGCGACCGGCCCGCTCGACCACGGCATCCAGTTCCTACTTACCCGACGAGTTGCTCGCCAACATGGACGCGAGCGGCGTCGATATGGTGGTGGGATTTCCGAAAGCCAATCCGCATACGGATTACCGCGTTGAAAACGAGCGGATTATCGCCGCGATGAAGCAGCATCCGTCGCGCATCGTTGCCTTCGCGCGGATCAATCCTTACTTCGGCGCCAAGGCAGTTGCAGATGTCCACGACTACGCGTCGAAAGGCGCACTGGGCCTAAAGATCCATCCGCTGCGGGATTTCTCCGGTAACCGCGTCAACGACCCCGAATTGATGTTTCCCATAGTCGAAGCGGCGCAACCGGAAAATCTTTTGCTTCTGGTGCACAGCGGCAATTCATGGAATTGCGCGCCGACCTTGATCGCCGACCTCGCGCACAATTTTCCCAAGGCGAATTTCGTCATCGCCCACTCGGCGGGCTTCGAGGGTCATCAAGAGGCGATCGTGGCGGCGCGCCATCAAGATAATTTGTATTTCGACACGGCGTCGAACGGCTATCCCGACATCACCACCAATGTCGTTCGCGCCCTTGGTCCCGAGCGGGTCGTGTATGGTTCCGATCACCCGACCTTGCCGTTTGGTTTCGAGCTCGGCAAGGTCGTCAAATACGCGGGGCTCAATTCCGATCAGCTGGGTCTTATTCTTGGCAAAAATCTCGCGCGCCTGCTGCGCATCGAGCCGAAACCGTCGGCGCCGAAGACCATGGACATCATGCAAATCTGATCACGAATAAGGAGTAAAAAAGTATGGCTTACAAACCGGGTCGAAAAGTTGACGTGCCGTATGAGCATTGGGATCGGTTGTATTCTCCTGTCGCCTGCGCGGTCATGATCACCACCGTCGACCACGAAGGGCGCGTGAATGCGGCTTCATTCGCCACCTGTGTCAGGCAGAATCATGAACCGACCTGTATTTCGTTCACGGTGGAGATCGACAAAGACACGTATCACAACGTGCTTGCCACTGAAGAATTCGTCGTCAACATCCCGTCCTTCGACAGGGAGATTCTGGAAAAAGTCAGAGTGGTCGGATTGCCGTTTCCCCGCGGCATCAACGAGTTGGACAAAGCCGGCCTGACGGCTATTCCGGCCAGGGCCCTCAAACCGCCTCGCATCGCGGAATGCAAGGCGCACTATGAGTGTAAAGTCATCTGGACCAAAGAGTGGCTGCATCGCCTGACGGTTATGGGCCAGGTGGTCGCTGGCTCGGTCGACGAAGATTGCATCGACAAGGACGGCTACGCCATTCTCGAGAGACTTCGGCCTACGCATTATTGCGGCCGGGCTTTCGACAACAAATTTGTTGCCTCTTACGAAGTGATGGAGGTCGCTATGGTATACAACGGGCCTGAGGCGCAGCATAAGCCTAAGTGATAACTTTTTTCTATGACTGTTCTAAAAGTCTTTTTCTCGGTCATTTTCTTAGCGCTGTTGCCACGCGCTCCGGCCCGTGCGCAGGATAATTTTTTTTCCGGCAAGACCATTCGGATCGTCGTCGGCTCGAGCCCCGGAGGAGGTTACGATTACTGGGCGCGGCTGCTGGCCCGCCATATGTCGAGAACCATACGCGGCAATCCCGAGGTCGTCGTGCAGAATATGCCTGGCGGCGGATCGCTGGTGGCGACCAATTACGTTTACAGCGTGGCAAAACCGGATGGGCTGACTCTAGGAATGCCGAATCAGTCGGTCTACATGGCGCAAGTGGTCGGCGACAAGGAAGCGAGATTCGATGCGCAAAAGTTCAACTGGATCGGCTCGCCGGATCGCAATCCCACCGTCTTGTATATTCGCGCCGGCACGCCGTACAAATCCATGGACGATGTCATTAAGGCCAAGGCGCCGCCGAAATGTGGCGGTTCGGGGAGAGACAGCGCGAGTCTGATGCTGGCGCTGGAGGATTTAATCGGCGCCAAATTTGAAGTGGTATTGGGCTATCAAGGAGGCAGTCAAACCGATCTGGCGGTTGAACGAGGAGAGGTCGTCTGCCGGTCCATGGGCCTCGGCGCGCATTTCAGCAGACAACCTTTTACTCTTTGGCATGGCAAAGATTTCGATCGGCATCTGGTTCAATCCGGCCGCAAACGGGACGACCGCGCAACCGACACGCCGACTCTCTATGAACTGATGGACCGCTACAAGACGTCGGAGCTTGGACGCCAATTGGCGACCGTGCTGACTGCCGGAGAAGAATTCGGTCATCCGATGATTGCGCCGCCCGGCATGCCGGCCGATCGAGTGAAGCTTCTGCGCGACGCTTACGCGAAAACTCTCAGAGATCCGGCACTTTTAGCCGACGTGAAAAAGCAGGAATATGATTTCGAACCAGTCTCGGGCGAGGAACTGCAAGCTTTAGCAAAGACGGTAGTGAACCAACCCGCTCCAGTGATTGAAAGGTTAAAAAAGATCTTGGGTAATTAAAGTCGACAACCTTCGGGTGTTATTCACCGCGAAGATGAGTTTCGCCTTTTAGAGCAGCGGTAGGAAGGTTTCGCAGCAAAGACTCTTGCTCAGCAACAAACCCAAAGCGAAGATTGATTTGTACGTTCAACTGTCCAAAATTGGTTACGCATTTCCTGCTGACGCCATCGACACAACTTGTGACGGGCGCCAAATATGGCCGGAGCGGTTAGCGGATTGTAACCATTGCGATGGTTTTGTTGTTTTGTTGGCCCTTCGACACACTGCCCAGGTTACCACAGGAAGAGGCGAAACCCCGTAGGTGGTGAGCCCTTCGACCTCGCTTGGGACAGAAGACTTATCAAACCGGACCGGCGGAGTTTACTAATTATCAACGACCGTTCGCCGCCAGGACGACTGCTGGTTTCGTGTTGCTCGTAACGAATGCGTCGCGAAACCCTTCTTTCGATTGTAAAATCCTGCGCAGCGCTTCGGCTTCCTGGCGGGTTTGCACATTTCCCACTCGGATGCGATACCAAGTGTGCCCATTGATGTTGGCCTCCACCATAAAAGCGTCATAACCCTTGGCTTTGAGCCGATCGAGCCAGGCGGTTGCGTCAGGTTTGTCGGTGGACGCCAAAGCTTGCACGCCCCACAGGGGAGGTGATTCCTCTCTTTTGGCGGTTTGAGATCTCGGTGGCTCTTTCTTGATTATCGTAGTGGCAGTGTTTTTTTTACCGATACTGGCGGAACCGTTCGCCAGCTTCGATCGTGCGGCCGCGGAACTGTTCAGCTCGGGCGGCTCGGTGGCGCTAGCAACCTGCTGCTCGGTCTGTGATTCGGAAGCCGGTTCCAAAGTTGCGGTTTTCTGGGTTGTCGCATCATCCGCAACGGCCGCTTGCTGCGCCTGCGTCAGGGACGCGCGTTGAGTGTTCTGATCGAGAGAGGAAGTGAGATTGTGCGCCAGCGACAGGACTTGACTGGTAAAACTCTCCGCAACGGTTTTGTTTTCGGCGATCAAGACGAACAGAGCGATGGCGACAATCATGAACGCGAAGCCAGAGCTGAGCATCGCAAACTGGCCGCGGCGAACACCTGTGTTCCCAACATGGTTTTTCCCGGCAGTTTTAATCGACCGTTGATTACGATCATCCTCGCCAGGTTGCTTTAACGCCGTGACGTGGAGATAAAACGCCGTTGTGCGCCGGGCTGTCCAAGACCGCCACCACGCCGCCACACCGATGTTGTCGTCTGAATGGGTGATCGGCTGGTACTCCGAGATGAGCTGTCGCATCCGGAATTCTCTCAAGTCAACCGGACACGCCTCGAAGGTAAATCCGGTGGGCTGAAGCCGGCGAAAGCGGAACTTGGTTTCCCTGTGGTGGCGCAGTAGCGCTTCTCGAATGTTATTCGAATGCCCGATCAAGATGTGATGTTTGAAATTGTAAATTCCGTAGACGCCGGAGACGGAAGGAGCTTGAAACTTGATGGCCTCCTCCTTAAATCCATAGTAATCACCGTTCGATGGCCAGGGCATTTGATCACCTCATCTTCAGGAACGATGGACACTCGTAACAAGACAGCCGTTGACTAAGGTTGACACTAAATCAATATTTAACCCAGATTTCAACCGTGCGCCGCGGAAGCAGTGAAGCTAACCGGTTAAAGTCCGGTGCGGGGAATCGGTGTACTCTGTTAGCGAAGATCGGGTTTTGAGAGGCGACTCTTAAGAGTGAGCGAATCGGGAAAACTCCGAATATGAAGAAAGGAGGAGGAAAAAAAAGACAGCCCGGAGTATCGCAAACTCACAGGCCGTGACTAACCAGGAATCCATAGAGCCTCGTAACCTGGGAATATGAAAGCGCCGACCCTGCGACGACTCCAATCGCTTGATGACGTTAATCCTGTCTGAACCATTGTCTTCTTCATTTCTGATACCTCCGAAAACGTCTTTTCGACCTTCCGTCATCCGGTTCAAATCAAAAAACGTAGCCGCTCCGCCAACTCTCAGTGTTAAAAAATTTGCTCGCAGGGAAAACCCGCTCGGTACCGTCGGTTTCAGGCCGCTTGAACTGACGATCGAGGATTCCTTTTGGGATCAGTTTGACCGCAGCCGGGCGAGGCAGTAAAGGAGACCTTGATGGTTATACCGTTAAATCGATTTATCCACGAGCGAATCCGCCCGCGCAAGGCGGAAGGGAGAGTTTCCTGATGACATCGATGACATTTTTGTTGTGCGCCCTTGCCTGTTTATAGCTACGGCGGGACCGGTTCACGTTGCTTTTGGCGCCACCCTGGAGGAAGCGCTCAAGTCGTTGAAGGGCTTAGCGGCAAAAGAGCGTCAGGCGCGCGTGGAACGCGAGGCGCGCAAGGAAGGCATCGTTCGCTGGGCGTCCTCGACGCCTCAAGCCTGGCCGAGCCCTCCCTCCAGGCGTTCCGCAAACGCTACCCGGGAATCCAAATCGAGTACATGCGCCAGAGCGGCAGGGTGCTTGCGGAAAGGATCGTGCGCGAGCATCGCGGGAAAACACGACATCGATATCGTCGGCACCAGCGCGGTCACGTTTGCGGCAATGAAAGACGCGGGCGTGATCGCGCCCTATGTGTCGCCGGAAGCCGCGCAACTGCGAAAGGACATGAAAGATCCGGACGGCTGGTGGGTCTCCTATTTCGGCATCTGCGCAGGGGTGGAACCTTGCGTGCGCAACTCGTCGGCGCCGGAGAGGAATCGTGCGGCCTGGGTGTGTATCTCAATAACGTCCATGAGCTGTTGGAGCCCGGCGCGCCGGTCAACTATTTGGTGCCGGAGCCCGTGCTCGTGGTTCCGGTCATCAACATGATGGGCAAGCTGGCGCCTCATCCCTACACGGCAATTCTCCTGTACGATTTCATTTTGACGCCCGAAGCGATGGGACATTATACCCGAGCCAATGCGATGGCCCCCGCCCGAGATAATCTTCCTCTCGTGCAAGCGGTCAGAGACCTGCAAGGGAAACGCGTCTACGTCATCGATGTGGAAGCTTCGAGCCGCGACTATGAGAAGACTGTGAAAGAGTACCGTTCGCTGCTGAAGAAATAACTGTGGTAAATCCGCAAATCGGAATCAAGTTGATCAAAAAAACAAAAATTCCAACAAGTGTTGCCGGGAATTTGGCATTCGTAATTTGGATTTAGAATTGATTGCCTGGCGTCCTGGCGCCGGCAATAGCAGTTTGCAGAAAGAGCGAATCGATGAGAATGGATCTCAGTAAAGCAGCCGCCTACGCGGACAAAACTCCTTACGAGCTATGGCAGGAGACCGAAGAGATCCCGATTCATAGCGGTCTGGCCATCGAAGATCTCGCCACGGTTCCTCTGCGCTCGTGGAAGCGCAAGGGAGCCATGGGCGCTTTCATCAACATGTTCGGCGCCGGGCGCAGTTGTGATGCCTATGTCTGTGAGATTGCCGCCCAGGGCCAAACTCTGCCAGAGCATTATTTATTCGAGGAGCTCATCTACGTCGTCAAAGGTCGAGGCGCGACGAGCGTTTGGCAGTCCGATGGGCGCAAGCAAACCTTCGAATGGCACGAAGGCAGCATGTTTTCGCCGCCTCTCAATACCTGGCGCCAGCATTTCAACGCCCAGGGCGCCGAGCCGGCGCGACTTCTGGCCTTGACGGACGCCCCGGTCATGATCAATCGATTCCGCAATCTGGATTTCATCTTTAACAACTCGTTTCAATTTTCCGATCGTTTCGCCGGGGAAGAGGGATACTTCAGCGGCAAGGGCAGGGAAGTTCAATCGCATCGAACCTGGGATGCCAATTTCATTGCCGATGTTTCCGGCTTTCGACTCTTGGACCATAGCGCTCGCGGGCAGGGAGCAAAGGGGATTCTGTTGCATCTTTCAGCCAACACCATCAGCGCGCATATCGAAGAATATCCGGTCGGAACCTATCCGCGCGCTCATTGGCACGGCCCCGGCGCCCATATTCTCATTCTTTCCGGCGAAGGATACTCCTTCATGTGGGAGCAGGGAAAGCCGCGCACGCGGATCGATTGGCATCCGGGCAGCCTGTTCGTGCCGCCGGCGAAATGGTTTCACCAGCATTTCAACCCGGGAAAGGAACCGGCGCGCTATCTGGCGCTGAAGCCGTGGGGCTTTACTTATCAGGTCGAGGACCTGGTCAAGACCTTAGAAGTCCAGGCGGCGGGCGGCACGCAGATTGATTACCAAGACCAGGACCCGGAGATTCATCAAACATTTGTCCGGGAGTGCGCAAAGCGCGGCGTCGAAGTGCGCTTGAAATTCTGAGATCGGAACCAGCGATGAACATAAAATTGGACCGAGCCGAAGCCAAAGCCTACGTCGATGAAATTTACCGCAAAGTGGCAAAGCGGTGGCAAGAGCGCGTGACCGATGCTGAATTCATGAAGCGACTGGCGTCGGGAACGCTGTCAAAAAAAGCGCTGAGCATGTTCTTTAAGAACTGGGCGGCCTACACGATCGAGATCAATACGCTCGAGGCGGCGACCTATCACAAGCACATCCATTTTTTCCGAAAGCATCGGGATCTCATGGCGGCCATGGCTCAGAAACTGGCCGACGAGCTGGTTCATCCGAAACCGCCCGGACACATTCACGTCGTATTGGAGACGGCCAAGGCTTTGGGGATCGCCGAAGACGATGTTTTTGTCTCGCCCATGCTCGCTGAGTTTCGCGCCAAGATCGATTATTTCCGGGCGATCGTTTGGGAGGGCACGATGGCGGAGTTCTATGCGGCGGGGGCCACCGAGGAGCAGTTCGGCTATTGGGCCGGCGAAGTATTTAACGCTTTGACGCGCCACTATGGCCTCACTGCGAAAGAAGCCGTCTATTTTTCACTGCACGAAGAGGCGGATACGCGCGAGCATGAGGATGGCATCATGGGCCACGGCAGCTTTCGGCGCATGGTGCTGCAGCGTTTGTTGGAGGACGGCGCCGAAGTGAGGCCGGGCTACACCTTGGAATACTGCGCTCTAACCGCGATCGATCTGCACGGGGTGGTTTTGCAGGCGGCGTTGAATGCGGCGGAGAGGGAGTGAAGGATGTGACAATCCTAAAGTACATCTTTGTCGTTCTTTCACTGACGATACCGCTGGTCGCTCACGCCCAGGAAAGCCTCGTCGTCAGTTATGACGGCTATGCCGGCTTTCAGGGGCCCATATGGGCGGCTAAGGACCTGGGGCTTTTTGACAAGCACGGTTTAAAGACCGAGCTGGTCTTGATCGCCGGCAGCCCGCGCGGAATGGCGGCCTTGGTTTCCGGCAGCAGCCACTTCGCCCAGGGATCGGCGAGCGCGCCCATCCCTATACGCCTTCGTGGCGGCGATATCGTCATCGTCGCCGCCGCGCTCAACCGGTTTCCCTTCAGCGTCGTGACGCAAAGAGAGATCCGCAAACCTGCCGACCTGGTCGGGAAAAAAATCGGTATCCTGAACTTCGGCGGATCCAACGATCTGGCGATTACCTTGGCCTTCAAGGAATGGAACATCCCGCGCCAGGCGGTGACCGTTTTCGCCAGCGGCGGCGCTCCGGAGCGGCTTGCGGCGCTGTCGACGAAGGCCATCGATGCCACGGTGCTGTCGCCGCCGGAGACGGTGGCGGCGGCGCGCATGGGGATGAATATTCTTGCGCACCTGAGCGATCTCAAGGTGGCTTTTCCGCAAACCGTGATCACGGTGCGTCACTCGTTTCTGGAAAAGAACCGGGACACGGTGAAACGCTTCGTGCGCGCTTACAGCGAAGCGATCCACGTGTTCAAGACCGACAAGACCAAAGGCTCGGCGGTTTACACGAAACGCCTCAAACAACAAGATGCGAAGGTCATCGAGGAGACCTATGATTATTTTGCGCCGAAGTTTTCTTTTCCGCCGCGCGTCGATCGCGACGGTATTCGCAACGCCCTCGAGCTGGTCACGGCGCTGCCCGAGGCGAAGGGCGACATCAACCTGGAGCAGTTCATCGATGAGAGCGTGATCGACGAGCTGGAAAGAGAAGGATTTTTCAAAAAACCGCGCTGATAGAGGGCCAGCGATAATGGATTTGACCAAGGCAACGGCTTATTCGGACCGCACACCTTACGACCTGTGGCAGGAGTCGGAACAAATTCCGATCGTGCGCGGCCACTGCGTCGAAGACCTCGGCGCCATTCCGGTCGCCCCGTGGGAGCGCACCGGACTGCTTGGATCATTCGTTCATCTCGTCGGCGCCGGTCGCACGTGCGGCGCCTATGTCTGCGAGATCCCGCCGCGGGGCGAGAGCAAGCCGCAGCGCTATCTGTTCGAGCAGTTGATTTACGTTCTCAAAGGTCGAGGGGCGACCACCGTGTGGAACGAAGGCCGCAAAAAGCAAACCTTCGAGTGGCAGGAAGGCAGCCTTTTCTCGCCGCCGCTCAACGCGTGGCATCAGTATTTCAATGTTCAGGGAGACGAGAGCGCGAGGTACGTGGCGCTGACCGACGCGCCCCAGATGATCAATCGATTGCGCAATTTGGATTTCGTCTTCGGCAATGATTTTTCCTTTACCGATCGCTTCAATGAAGAAGACGGCTATTACAACGGCAAAGGCAAAGAGATTGCGACCCACCGAACCTGGGAAGCCAATTTTGTTCCCGACATCAGGGACTTCAAATTAAAGGACCGCAGCCTGAGAGGCCAGGGTGCGACGGGCATTCGGCTGCACCTTGCCGCCAATACGATGAGCGCCCACCTCGAGCAGTATCCTTCCGGAACTTACCCGCGGTGCCACCGTCACGGTCCCGGCGCGCACATCGTGATCCTGTCGGGGGAAGGATATTCTTTCCTGTGGGCGGAAGGACAGCCGCGCATCCGCATCGACTGGCGGCCGGGAAGCCTCTTTGTCCCGCCGGCAAATTGGTTCCATCAGCATTTTAATCCGTCGCCGGAGCCGACCCGCTATCTCGCGCTAAAGCCTTGGGGGTTCACTTATAAAGTTGAAGATCTCTCCAAGACGGATCAAGACATAAAATCAGGCGGAACCCAGATCGAATACCAAGACCAAGACCCCGAGATTCACGCTGTCTTTGTGTCCGAGTGTAGAAAGAGAGGCACTGAAGTGAGGATGGCGATTTGATAAGCTCAGATTCGGCGGCCGAGTCAGGATGATTAGCAACAAACAACAAAAAATTTGACCCTATTGGCCGACCCTATTGACCAAAAAAGATTTCCGACACGTTTAATTTTCCTTCCGCTGCACTACCAAGTCGAACGGCTGACGAACGAGGTGTTCTTTTCTCACGTAGCCAACGGCTGCTGACGGTTCGGTTTTTACTTTGAACCAATCGCCTTGTGTTTCGAGAACGCTGATCGAGGTTCCCGCCTCGATTTGTGTCTTCGCGGTGGCAGCGAAACGAGGCTCCTCCCTTAGCGACACCGGCCGCCGTGTTTTGTAGGCGGCCGCACGCCTTGGCGGATCTTCGCGTCTCCTAGCATTACGATAATTAGCATCAGGCGCTTTTCGCGATTTCAACTCCAATGCGCGTGGTGTAGGACTGACGGGCGCCCGATATTCCTCATCATCTATCGACGACTTGGTGATAACTGCGTCGACCGCTGCGACAGAATTGCCGCCCGTTGGTGCGTGACCGTGCCCTAACAAAAAATAAGCGATCGGGACTATGAGCAACCCGACGGCAGCGACGGATAGCGAAGTCGTCGGAAATGTCTTTGGCTTCCAGGTAATATGCCATGCGCGGCGAAACCAACTCGGGCCACTCGATTTATCATCAATGGACGGAGTGTTTGTCGGCTCGGGCGCGGGTACTTGATCATTGGGCCGTTCGTCGGCAAATCCTTTGTGAGCGGAATTGGCGGCCGAGTGTGCATGGCTCGCTCGAATACGCTCTTCATGGAGCAAATTTTCTGCGCGTAACTTTGCCGCCGCAACTTCACGCGACCTTTTGGTGAGGACATGAATCTGACGCCGCAGCTCGGCCACTGCCGTGCCGCTGTTTTCCATCAGTTCTTGCTTCTCCGCAAGCTCACGTTCGAACGACTGGATCTTTGCCCTCATCTCTTCCACCACCCGAGTGGACGATTCATTGGCATGCAGCAGCGCGGCTTTTTCGCGGAGAGCTTCTTGAAGCAAACGGTCCGACTTTTCTCGTTCTGATGCCAGGTCGGCACGTTCTTGGATCAGCTCGCTCACCTTGCCCATGAGCGAATCAAGTTCCCTGTCGCGAATCTCCAAGAGATTCTGCTCATCGCCTAGCTGATATTCGAGGACACGAATCTGCTTCGTGAACCGCTCCTCTAGTATCTTTATCGCCGAATCCCTGAGCCGTAGGAGCTCGCCTTTTTGCGCAATCTCCTCGAGGAATAGCCGACCGTCTTCATCTTTGGCCCGGCGTAATTCGGCCAATTGCCTATTGAGTTGGTTTACTCTATATCCGAGCGCCTTGATATTCGCCTCACGGCTCTCCAAAAACTTTTCTTTCTCGCTTACCTGATTCTCCAGGGAGCGAATGGTTTGGGTGAAACGGTTCTCAAGAGCGTTGCGCGCGGCTTCCTTCGTCCGTAGCGCCTCGTTCTGCACAACCGTTTCTTCCAGCGAGCGCACAATTTCCTCTTTCGACGCGCTCAGCTCCGCGAGCTGCTTCTTGAGCGTCAGCAACTCCAACTCACGATCTTGCAAAAGTTTGGTCTTGTCACGCAGCTGGTTTTCAAAAGCCCGGAGGGGAACGGGTTGTTCCGGCGTCTGATTGACGGGATCAGCCCGGCGTTGGTCTCTTCGCCCTTCTTCCGCCGATTTGGATGCAAGGAGAAAAATTTTTCTGATGATCTCTTTTTCAACGTCGCTGGGATCCAACAAGCTGCGAAGGCCATCGATCTCGTCTTTGTACGGTATGGCCCCGTCGAGTCTTACGTTGATCAGAAGGAGATGAAGCCAGCTTTCGTGATCTAACCGGTGGGCATCGAGAAAACTCAGAAGGACCTTAGCGTCCTCGTAGTTGCCTGCATCGAGGAGAAGCTCAATTTCAGAAAGGATTTGTTTCGAGCGAGAAATTTTAATCATAGCCAATCGCCCGAAGTGTTTGCCGGCTACCGTAGCCGACCACTGTCACGGTCAATAACGTGATGGACGTAACGTCCTACCGTCCTCGCGGAACTCTCGGCTCGAATAGTTTTCTAGCACACAGAGCTGTCCGCCTCCAATAGGAGAGTCGCCATCCCCTTTTTCTCAGTCCTCACTCCATATACTAACGCAACCCAGGCTGGTTCAAGGCTATTCGCGACCGCCAGCAAAAGCAACGATTGGCCGCTATCCGGCGGATCTCTATAGATAACCCAGTCATGCGCTCATTGAATCCTAACCGTGTGATTGTACTGCCCCCATGGTTATATTAGCAAGGCGGTAGTCAGCCAACCCGCTCCCATGATTGAGAGGCTAAAAAAGATTTTGGGTAATTAAAGTCGCCAGCCTTTCGGATGCTGTTCACGGAGAGTTCCGTGGAAATTAAGACACGGACTTTTCGGCATGCTCTGGTAATTCGCGCAAGAATGCCTCATCCTTTTGTTCTCTTCCCGCCACGATGAGGTCTAAAAAGGTCAACGTTCGAGGAAGTCTCCGGTCGTCATTCAAGGATGGTATCTTTGCCGCTTTTATGGCCGGCGTTACCGATCATTACGCGACGCCCGCTGCGCTCTTTTTTGGCGCCACCGTACAGCAGGTCGGTCTCATCACCGCTTTGCCGAATCTTTTGTCTTCTTTGGCGCAGTTCTTTTCCGTGCAGATAATTTATTGGGTCGGCGGCCGGCTCAAGCTATTAGTGCGCCTAGTTTTCTTCCAGGCGTCGCTCATTCTCTGCATCGCCATGCTGCCGCTGCTCGATATCTCCAATCGCGTGGAGCTGTTGCTGATTTTTTTGATTCTCGCGGCCGTGTGCGGCGGCTTGGCTGGACCGGCCTGGGGCAGCCTGATGAGCGACTATGTGCCGGCGAAAAAGCGAGGACGATATTTCGGATGGCGCAACCGGACGGTGGGCGCCGTGACCGTCGGCAGCATTGTCGCGTCGGGATTGCTGTTGAATTTTTTTCAAGAGATATCTTACGGCACGGGTTTTTGGATCATCTTTTCTTTGGCCGCGGCGGCCCGATTTGTCTCCGCTTACTTCATCAGCCGGATGGATGAGCCGCCACATAAAAAAGATCCCGCCAGCGACTTTACTTTTCTTATGTTCTTGCGGCGCTTCCGAGAAAGCAATTTTCTCAAATTCGTGGTGTTTAGCGGTTGTCTGACTTTCGCCACGTATTTGGCAGCTCCCTTTTTCGCCGTCTTCATGCTGCGCGACCTTCAGTTGAGCTACTTGACTTACATGACGCTCCAGGTTGGTTCTTCGCTTGCTTCGCTGATCGCCCTGCCTCTTTGGGGCAGGCACGCCGATCTCGTCGGCAACGTGAGAGTCCTGCGGCTGAGCTCGTTTCTTGCAGCGCTGATCCCGATGTTTTGGCTTTTCTCACACAACCCCGCCTATCTCCTGCTGGTTCAAATGTTTGCCGGCTTTTCGTGGAGTGGAGTGACGCTCAGCGCCGGCAATTTCATCTACGACGCCGTGACGCCGCAAAAGCGGGTGCGTTGCATTGCTTATTTCAATGTCATCAATGGCCTCGCACTTTTTTTGGGTTCATCCCTAGGCGGCTTTTTTGCGTCACGGATGCCGCCGCTTTTCGGCTATCGGCTGCTTGCTCTATTTGCCCTCTCTTGCTTTTGCCGGGTGTCCTTTTACCTGTTGCTCTCGCGGAGTTTTCGCGAGGTCAGAGCGGCCCACGCGGTTTCCATCCAGGAGCTTTTTTTCAGCGTTGTCGGTATCCGTCCCCTCGTCGGCCCGGCGCGGGACTGATCGTTTACCGCACCAAGCTTAGATAGACTTGATAACGGATCGATCTCGAATCACGGAACGGAATGTTTGAAAAAGATCCGCAAGATTAGAAAGCCTGCCCTAGAGGCGCCCCTACGTTTTGATTTTCTGTGCCACTGCTGTCCAGTTACTGTTAGAAGCAGCTCGCAGCTATTGCTCGTCGTCGTCGAGCCATCATGATCGTTTTTGTGGGGCGTGTTCATCGCCACTTATTCAGGCGCTGGATCTCGCGCATCAGATTTCGCGGCTCTACCGGCAACCGGCAGGGATATGGTGTAGACTGTGTTACGCTAAATTGCTTGCACTCGTAATCTTGCAAGTTCCGCAAGTTTCAAATAGTTCGATGCTGATTAACCAGAAGCGGGAAAAGCCGGCGCGAGCCGTTGAACGGCCCGAAGGGCGGCTTGAACGATTGTCTGAATATTGGGCGCTGTCGACTCTAATTTCTACCCGGCCGTAGCAAGGAGCCTTGGATTGGCGCATTGGCTGCGGGCCTGAGCATCTTTTTCTACAGGCCGTAGAACGCCCTGGAATTGCTCTCGAGAATCTTCTGGGCTTGGGCGTTGCTGATCCTGCCCTCGTCCACCCAGCCGCGGACTTCGTCTAGCGCGCTCAGGTTGGCGGAGATGTCGGTGTGGCTGTAGTCGGTGCCGATCATCAGGTTATCTTCAGTTCCGAACTTCAGTAGAGACTCGATGTCGTCAATAGGGTCGATGGTGACGAACAGCCGGTTGGCGTGGAACAATTCCGGTTCCAGTTCGAACAGGCGGGGCAATCGAGTCTGTTGACCGCGCAGCGTTTGGCGTTTTACCGCTCCCAACTGGGAGATCGTATAGGGAATCCAGGAGGCCCCCGACTCAATGAGCCCGAAGCGAAGTTTTGGAAACTTCTCCGCAAGACCGGAGGTGACGAGCGCGGTGAAGGAGTACATGATCGGGAAGCCCCTGTCCCATTCGTGCCCCGGCAGCGGATGACCGGTGTGGATGCACAGAGGCAGGTCGAGCCTGCTCGCCTCCTCGTAAATTGGGAAAAAGTGCGGGTCGGTTACTTTCCTGTCGAGGTCGAAGCCGCGCTTGAAGATGCCGCAGGCGCCGTGCTCTTTTGCCCAACGCAGTTCTTCGATAGCCTTGTCGGGACGAAGTAGCGGCAGCACGGCCGCCCATCGCAGCCGCCCGTTTGTTTGCGCGCATTTCTCGGCAAGCCAGCGGTTGTAGGTCGTGGCGAGCGCCCATTCGGCTTCCGCGTTGTTGGTATTGTAGCGGATGAAAAAAGTCGGGAAGATAACCTGCACGTCTACGCCCATCTTGTCCATCTGAGCCAGGCGGCCCGGCACGTCCTCGAGCTCTCGCAGGACACGGGGAGGATGGTTGACTTCATCGCGGATGGCACGGTTCTGCAGCCTGCCTTCAACCACCCAGCAGCGGCTGTTCGTCGGGTTATAGCCGGCTCGTTTGGCCTCATCGAGCGGCATCGCAATCGTCACCGGTATATACTTCGCGTACGGAGTACCCTCCAACTTCTTCCACGTGTCTTCGCACTCGTCGACATGCGTATCGGCATCAATCATTGGCATAGGGATATCTCCATTCTTCACACTAAATGTGAATAAAATCGTTCAAAGTTCAAGGGTTCAAAAGTTCAAGGTCAAGTCTGAGAGATAGAAGCACTCCCCGCCATTGATCGTCGTCGTCGAGGCTTCGTGATCGTGTTCGTGAGGCGTGTTCGTCGATACGACTTCGCGCGGGGGATTCGTGCCTGTTCCGCTCGTGCGCGTCCAGTCAAACACCCTGTTTAGTCAAGCTCCACGTCTTCGGATTTCAACCTTGAACCTTAAACATGGAACCTTGAACACTTTGCGACTCCTGACGTACCGGGATCATGCAGCTTGATCGCTCGCAGGCTTTAGGGATAAACGTTTGTGTTCCGAAAGTCTAGGTTCTTGGAAGGGGCACTCAGATGGCAGCTACACAGTCGCTAACCGCTGTTGTTACCGACATACGAAAGATTGAAATACGTCAATTTGCGGTTTCTGAGCCTGCGCAAAACGATGCTGTCCTGAAAGTAAAACTTTGTGGCATCTGCGGCAGTGATTACGACTATTACGTTCATGGTGAACACTGGCCATACCGGAAACCGCCACAGATTCTCGGGCATGAAGTTGTTGGAACGATAAGGGCGATAGGTGGCGAGGCTTCAAACAGCTGGACCCTTAAGGAAGGTGATTTGGTTGCAGTCGAAGCCGCGATCTCGTGCCAGCGTTGTTCTGGAGTGTCGCCCCACGTTGCTACTCATACCGTCTGCTTTGAAGACGGACCCCTGGACAAACAGATAAAGAAAATATTGGGGCCCGATATGGCCGACGTCGTCGAGGTATTACCATGATCGGCGTGCGTGCCCACGAGCCTCAGGACGTCAGAACGGCGCTTGCCCTTATTTCCACGCGGCGCGACGTTCTCGAGAAAAGCGACGGCGTTGAGTTGTCGCTGAAAAAACCAGATCTGGCGCTGCGATTAATCGGCCAGGAAGTGCCCGGCGAAGAAACCCTTCACGTGGCGCTAAATCCTTGGAGTGAGTAGCCCCGGTGGAGCGACAATGACATCGGGAAAAGTTTTTCGCTCGACACAGCGAACAGCCTGGTTACAGAAACTCACGGCCGCGCTGCTAACTCTATGCGACGCTCTCCGTATCGCACGCCGCCGATAAGGTGCGCATCGGCTACGCATCGCCTTCGGTTAACGTTGCGATGTTATGATTACTCACGAGGCAAAACTCTTTGCCCAGAACGGCTTGGAAGTCCCTG
>WNGA01001205.1_pt1:52500-69978 | contig 69978 bp, 63 predicted proteins | sample 5400061 | NCBI WGS metagenome assembly WNGA01 (sample SAMN13153366, study PRJNA577476) | soil metagenome | isolation source: 100 cm soil or saprolite under grassland replicate 2 | place: USA:California | collected 2016-06-15
ATGATGAGCGGCAATCGCGTTGACAATCTTGGGTGATTCACCGTATTTGCGCGCCAGCTCGGCGCCGATGATCGCGTGGGAGCCTTCGACCTCATGGTCGACAGCTTTACCGATGTCATGTAGTAAGGCAGCGCGACGCGCTTGTTTTTCATTCAAGCCCAACTCCGCCGCCATGGCGCCGCAAATGAACGCCGCTTCGATGGAATGCAACAAAACATTTTGGGCGTAGCTGTAACGGTATTTCAGACGACCAAGGAGCTTGATGAGTTCCGGATGAACGCCATGAACACCGACATCAAAAATGGCTTTTTGGCCTGCCTCGCGAATCGCTTCATCGATTTCTTGTTCCGATTTGCGCACCACCTCTTCGATTCTGCCGGGATGGATGCGGCCATCCGACACTAACTTCTCCAGAGACAAGCGCGCGATCTCGCGGCGAATGGGATTATGGCCGGAAATAACCACCGTCTCCGGCGTATCGTCGACAATTAGGTCGATTCCCGTAGCAGCTTCAAGCGCGCGAATATTCCGTCCTTCACGGCCGATAATCTTGCCCTTCAGCTCATCGTTGGGCAAAGCAAACACCGTCACCGAACGCTCGGCGACAAAGTCGCCCGCCAGCCGCTCGATCGCCAAAGCGACGATCTTTTGACTCTTGCGTACCGCTTCTTCCTTGGCTTCTTCTTCGATGACACGAATCCGCTTTGCCGACTCGTGTTTGGCCTCTTCGACCATTTGATCGATCAGATTTTTTTTCGCTTCTTCCCGTGTCATGCCCGCGACTTGCTCAAGCTGCCGTCGCGCTTCGTCGACCTGCCGGTCACATTCAGCCGCTTTGTCCTCGATATTTTTCTCCCGCGATTTCAGCGATTGCTCTCGCCTCACCAGCTCGCTTTCGCGTTTGTCAATGGTCTCCGCTCGTTTATCGAAACCTTCTTCTCTGCTGATCAGCCGCTTCTCGAGATTCTGGAGTTCGCGGCGGATTTCTCGTACCTCCTTTTCAAACTCTGTCCGCTCTTTAAGCACACTGTCTTTAGCCTGGAGCTCAGCCTCTTTCTTGATGGCTGTAGCGTCTTTCTTCGCCTCCTCTATGATTCGGGCTGCGGAGGTTTTGGCGCCTTCTGCTTGCGTGCGTGCCTGTTTGCTGCGAATCCAAACAACTGCGCATGTAAGAAGAATTCCGCCAACCAATCCGGCAATTCCAAGCAACAAACTCTGATCCAATGACAACACCCCCTTTCACTTCAATCGAATAACTGTCATCGACTACATGCTGTTGCCGCAGTCGATTATTCTATTTTCGGTAATAACGTAATGAACTCTCTGATCCCACGATGCCGCCGGTAAACTATCGACGACTTGAATTTCATAGGCCAAACCGATGAAAAACCCCCGGTTGCCCAACTGAGCCAGCGCGCGATCGTACCACCCGCTCCCTCGCCCCAAGCGATGTCCCTGACGATCAAAGAGCACACCGGGTATGAAGACCGCTAAGTTGGCGCAATCTTCCAGTGATAAGACGTTTGTGCCCGCGGGTTCCGCTATGCCGAACCGGCCCGCGACCAGGTCACGTTTAGAAATGACCTGAACGAATTCAGCCCCATCGCGCCGATGTAGCTTGGGAAAAAAAACTTGCTTTCCGACTCCGAGCGCGTCTTCTAGAATCGCTTCCGTCTCCACTTCGTTCTGTACCGGACTGTAGAGAGCTACGGAGCGAGCGGCGAGATACTGCGGGAGCCTAAGCGCTTTCGCCTGGATCGCGCGGCTCCAAGATTGGCAGTTTGCCCGAGAAAGCGAGTTGCGCTGAGATATCGCCGCTCCGCGCAACACGTCTCTGTTCTCTTCCATAACGGCTCCGATCCTTTCTTAAAGGAGCGGCTAGGAGAGATGATGAGAGATATTTTGCGGGGAAGGTTCGATTAGAGATCAGATCGGCGATTCAGAGAAGTCGGCCCCCTGCACGATTGTCCGCCGCAACGAGTTCGGGCGGGCATTGCCATTGCCAAAGCCAACGGTTTACCTAATCGAATATCAGGATTTTCCGTACGGGGCTGCCGCATTGTAAGTGAATCGAAGAGTAATAAAACCCAACGGATCAGATCCATCGTTATCGTCTTTCCCCACTCCCTCATCTTTCCGCGCCGCCTAAATTAAGGCCCCCGCTATTTCCAAAACAGCGAGAATGACTTGCCCTAAAAAAGGTTCTAACCCTCCTCAGTCAATGCCATAGATAGTTTCTTGGACAATTGGTCCAATCTATTCAAAATCGCTTCGTGCGTGTCTTTCAATCGATAGTATTCGTCTGCGATATTCAGCGCAGCGAGCATGGCCACATTCGATTTCGCCACTGACTTAGAGGAGCGCATAAGTTCTTGCATTTTTCCGTCGACATAACCAGCCACTTTGAGCATATAGCTCTCTTCGGCATCGCTGCTAATCGTAAGTTTCTGACCCAGGATCTCGACGTCTAATGCTTTTTTCATCACTTTTTTTCCGCGCTCTAATCGGCAAGATTCAAACCGGCAAACTGGCCGATGATTTTGTCCAATTTTTCTCTCAGCTCGATGCGCTCACGTTCGTACTGGCGTAATTGGCCTTTCAAATGGTGCCACTCACTTTCTCTTTGTTGAAGCTTCTTTTCAATCGCTTCCTTGTCCCTTTTCATGCGCTCGTGCTTTTCTATGAGCCGATTGATCGTTGCTTCGATTTGTTCGACGTTGTCGGGCGGCATGTTTGTGTGCACCAAAAAACTTCATGTATGAGTTTAGTTTTAACATGACATCTTGTCAAGGCGCATCTACAAGCTACGGCCTCATTGAAAGTCTCGACAAATTGGCAGGATAGCAACTCCGTCCAAACACTTTTTTAGACGCTGTGCGATGACCTGGAAATAGCGAACGCCTTATACGATTCTAGCCATTTCCGTGGCAAACTGGTTGCTGCTACGGTGAGCGCCGCGCCCCAGGGCGAATCTCCGCTGCGCCACTGCAGAAATTAATAAGGATTTGACCGAGCTCTGCGAACTGCCGGTTTTTGCTCGTCCGGTGGTTCGTCGTCGTAGCCGAGCACCGCTTCCCATGGCACGCTGCAATGGGCGACGACCAGAGTGTCGAATCTCTCCCACCAGGCTAGATCTCGTCCTTCGCGGCTGAGAAAACGCACCATCTGCAGCAAATCATTGATTTCGGATGGGCGTAGCGCCGGCTCGAAAGCGGGCATCGTCCCCCGACCCTCGGCAATAATTCTTCTGATTTGTTTATTGCTCTTGCGCTGCACCGTATCGCGAAAATCAGGCGGCAGAACGGGTAACGATACCGCCAAGGAACCGTCGCCGCGACCGCTCGCTCCGTGGCAGTTAAGGCAGCGTTGGGCGTAAAGAGAATCCATCCGCTCGTTTCGCCCACAGCCGGCAAGTAGGACGATGGCAAGAAGAATTGCTCCGGGTATGACGTTACGGTGAAGCACTCAAAATGCAGAACTACCACACGCGTGAAGCGCTTCCAACCATGGCCTACGGCTTGAAAGACGTCCCTGAGTTGACACGAATTTTTCATTCGTGATACATGCGAACTGGAGTCAGAATGCATCACCTATCTCGATTCGGCGTTTCTTTGGAAGATGATCTGCTTGACGCCTTCGACAAAAGCATCGAAGGGCTCGGCTATGAGAATCGCTCCGAGGCGATCCGCGATCTGATTCGCGATCATCTAATCCAAAAGAAAGTCGGCAAGGGAAACGAGGAAGTTGTTGGCGTGATAAGCCTTCTATATGATCACCGTACCCATCACCTGAGCGATGTTCTCGCCGACATGCAGCACAAGGCCAGCGTGATTGTGAACGCGAGCCTGCACATTCATCTTGACGCTCATAACTGCTTGGAAGTCATCGTCGTGCGCGGTGGCGCGGACAAAGTGCACGAGGTTGCGGGGAAGTTGATCGCGACCAAGGGTGTGCAAAACGGCAGGCTAATTACGACGACAACTGAAATAAAGAACTAAATTTTTTTTCTCTATACGTGCCACGAATTCCTAATTTGTACTATTGTAGTTCTTACCGCATGATTCTACATCGCATCGTCGCATTAACATCGGCACTCCTCTTTTGCATCCGTGCAACACCCCCTCACGCCCAAGACAAGCCCGCGAACTCGTCTCAGCCGGTCGAAGTCTACGTGTGGGGCGAACAACCTACCTCCGCAGCAACGGAGCAGACCAGGTGGCAGAGAGACTTGGAGCTGCGGCCGTCGAACACCCCGAGCGATGTTTTGCGTTTAACACCAGGATTGATTATCGGCCAGCACCATGGCGGAGGCAAAGCTGACCAGATTCTTTTCCGCGGCTTCGACTCCGATCACGGCACCGATTTCGCGGTTTTTATCGATGGCATTCCGGTCAACATGGTTAGTCACGCCCACGGCCAGGGCTATGCCGACCTACATTGGTTGATTCCCGAAACGATCGAAAAGGTAGAAATTTACAAAGGTTCCTACTTCGCTCAGCTGGGCGACTTCGCCACCTCCGGCGCGATGAACATCATCACCAAACGGAGAGATAAAGACTCTACTCTTACTCTCATGGGAGGCAGCTACAACACCCAACGCTATATGGCTATCTTTTCGCCGCCAGAAGGAAAATTTCTCAACCCGTATGTTGCCGGTGAAGTCTATTATAACGATGGTCCGTTTAAGAACCCTAACAACTATATTCGTTACAACCTGCTCACCAAACTGAATCTTTTTTCCACGGCCTCGAATAACCTGACTTTCCTGGGTACCTTCTTTAAGACCAACTGGGATGCCTCGGGGGAAATCCCAGCGCGAGCAGTCAGAGACCGAAGCCTCGGACGCTTCGGTTCCGAGGATCCGAGCGAGGGAGGAAAATCGGAACGGCAGAATCTTAGTTTAATCTACAACTACGTTGACGCCACTCAGTCGTTTACCGCCCAGACCTGGACTTCATGGTACGAATTACAACTCTGGTCCAACTTTACTTTCTTTCTTAACGATACCGTCAATGGCGACGGCATCGAACAGAACGACAAGCGCTTTCTAGTCGGCAACAACGTCAACTATCGGCGCAATTACAATCTCTGGGGCTTGCCAATGGAATCCTTCGTAGGGTTTCAGAGCCGATTCGATCACATTCGCGTAGGCCTATTCCACCAGAAGGATCGACGGCGTCTCGACACCGAAAGCAACAATTTGGTGCGCCAAACAAACCTAGCATGGTTCGCTCAGCAAGAGATCAAAGCCACCGATTGGTTGCGCACCCAACTCGGCGTCAGGCTGGATAACTTCTGGTACAACGTCGATCAGCTTAGCGATCCAGCCACCGTTACCAACCCGATATCCGGGGACGGCTCCGCATCGATTGTAAATCCCAAGCTCAATTTCATCTTTACACCTTTTAACGACAGCAACATCGCCAAATCCACAAATCTATTTGTCAACTTTGGCGGCGGCTTTCACAGCAACGATGCCCGCGTCTTCGTGCAGGACAAAGACAAAAAAATTCCGCGCTATTGGAGCGGCGAGCTTGGCGCTCGCTCGCGCTTCTTTGACCGCTTGGACGTGACGCTTTCTTATTGGCGGTCGTATCTTGAAAGTGAACTGGTCTTCGTCGGTGACGAAGGCACCTTCGAGCCTGCCGGGCCGAGCCGCCGTCACGGCATCGAAAGCGAATTCCGCTACGATATCTTGTCCTGGTTATCCTGTGATCTCGATCTCTCGTATACCTGGGCCAAGTTTCTCAACGGCAACCAAGTTCCGTTGGCACCCCGATTTCTTGCCTTCACCGGACTGACGGCGCGCCACGACTCGGGTTTGCAAGCGCGTTTGCAGATGCGCCATATCGGCCGGCGCTATGGCAGCGAAGACGGCAGCATTTTGACGCCGACGTCGACTCTCTTTGATCTATTCGTAAAGTACGTCTGGAAGCGCTACGAGTTCTTTATTCAATCACAAAATCTGGCAAACAAAAAATGGCGCGCCGCCGAGCATGTTTTCGAGTCGCGACTCCCCGGCGAGCCCGCCGCGGGCGTACTCGATTCGCATTTCACGCCAGGCGATCCTTTTACGGTGAAAGCAGGAGTCACGGTGCACCTATGGTAGAGTCGATGATCAGCGAAGCGTCCGCCAAACGCACGGCAATTTTTTCAATCGTTTGCAGCGCCCACTTCATAAACCATTTTCAATCCGCCATGCTCGGCGTAATTTACCCGCTGATGATGACGGAATTGGGCATGAGCTACATCGCCATTGCCTCACTGGCCGCGGTTTATAATACGCTGGGCAGCGTCTTTCAGGCTGCGTACGGCTTCGTGGTTCCCTACGTTCGCCGTGGCGTGATTCTCGGCGTCGGTAACTGCGTGCTCGGACTCTCCGTCGCCGCCGCGGGCTTCGCATCCAACTTCAATCATTTTTTTACCGCGCGCTTGATCGGCGGCATCGGCTCCAGCCCACAACACCCGGTCGGATCAAGCATGCTCGCAAGTCATTTCGGCGCTGCGCGTGGACGCACGTTGGCTTTTCATTCCACAGCGGGACAGGTCGGCAGTTTGTTGGCGCCGTTAGTGGCCGCGGTGATGGTGACCTATATAGGGTGGCGCAGCGTTTTTTGGCTGGTCGGATCTTGCGCGACGATCATCGGCATCATCTGTTTCGTCTTTCGCGACACGCTGCGCTCGGCGTCGTCGGAGCAACGAAAGTCACGTCTGACGCCGCTGGGCTGGGACGCCTATAAGGCTTGCTTCAAGGACAAAAATATTCTCCTTGTCTCGTTGGTCTTTATGGCCGGCGCCGCGGGCCGCGGCCAAGACATCAATGAAGTCTACATCATTCCGCACTTTGTCCATGATTTTAACATCAGCATCACTTATGGCGCTTTTCTTTTCACGTTTATCCAGGTGGGAAGTCTGATCGGGCCGTTTGTGTGGGGCTGGATTTCGGACCGCTTCGACCGCAAGCTCGTGATTCAAGCGTCACTGCTAATGTCGGCGTTGTGCACTCTCTCGCTCGCTTGGCAGCAGCATATTTCCACCGGACTTTTCGTCAATCTGGTGATCTACGGCGCGGCGGTCACTTCGCGCCAGACGCTGACGCAGGCGCTGCTTGCCGATCTCGTCGGCGAAGAGCTTTTCGATGCCGCATTCAGCCTGTATTATTTTATCGGTTTTGTATCGATTCCTTTTTGGACGCTGATCACCGGCAGCGTCATGACCCATTACGGTTTCGGGCCGGCGTTTACCGTGATCTCGACTTCTTATCTGCTCGCCATGAGCCTGCTGGTGTTCTTGCATGCGCCCGCTAGACGGCAACGCTCGAGTTGAGAAAATGACCAAAGAATTTTCACTCGCTCCTTCGTTCGTCGCCTCGGCGTTAGTTCATCTCGTCGTGCTCGCGCTGGCGTCGACGCTCATCGGGCAACGATCTCACCCCAACGAGCGCAACTCAATTTCGGTCGCGCTGTTGGAGCCAGCGGAAGAAGAGAAAGCGATTCGGCCCGTCAGGGAAGAAATAAAACGCGACGGCGTCAAAGCAGCGCCGACTCCGCTCCGTCATAAATCGGTCTACTTCGAGGCTCCTCAGCCTTCGACAACTCAAAAGGAAACAGTGAAGGCGAACGAAAACAAAACAGGGCCGCCGCCGGATCACACGACGAGCGAATCGGCGGCCGGCGAAACCGGCGGCAGCGCGCCCGGAGCGGACAACCGAGTTACCAGCGGCTTCGGGGTTGCCTCCGGCTCCGGGAACACGGGAAACGGTAACGGCTCGGCGATCGCCGGTCTCGGTCGCGGCTCGGGCGCGCCTGGTTTACCGGCATCAATAACCGCGCTACGCACCAATCGCGAGGCGAAACCACTTCAGACTGCGCGGGCATCGTACCCGCCGATGGCGCTGCGTATGGGATTGGAAAGCGACGTGATGCTCAAGATCGAAGTCGATTCCGACGGCAAAGTGACCAAAGCGGAAATCACCAAGAGCGGTGGCGCGGGTTTCGACGAAGAAGCGCTCAAGGCCGTCAAGCAGTCGCGCTTTGAGCCCGCACAAAGAGACGGGCAGTACGTCGCCGCCGAATTCAGTTATATTTACCGTTTCAGGCTACAACGATGACAAGAAAGGGGATTAACATGGCAACTGTATCGCACTCTCCGCACAGGCACGATCATCACGACTGGGACTCCGCCGATTATGTTTCGCATTGGGCGCATGGACAGGATCCCAAAGAAAAGGACCGGCAGGAGCCTTTTCGCTTGATCGCTGACACAATTCCGTTTGATAAAAAACAACCGATTCGCATTCTAGATCTTGGCGCGGGCTACGGCGCTCTGACACAATTTCTTCTCGGCCGTTTTCCCAACGCCATCGCCGTCTGTCAGGACGGCTCGAAGGAAATGGCGAGACTCGGCTCCGCACGCATGAAAGATCTCGTCGGGCGGTTCGAGTACGTTCTCTGCGATTTCGCCAAGGAAGGTTGGAGCCAAAAAATCACAGCCCCTTTTGAAGCCGTGGTCTCATCGATTGCTATTCACAACGTGCGCGAGCCGAAAATCATTGAGCGCATCTACGAAGAGAGCTATCCGTTGGTCAAAGCCGGCGGTTGTTTTTTGAACTTCGATCGGCCGCGGCCGCCCTGGGACGATCAGATGCAGTGGCTGCGCGGCGCGGGCTTCAACGACGTTAAATGTTTTTGGCAGGACGAGAGCCGCGCAGTGTTTGGCGGGTTCAAGAAAGCCTAACAAGCTATGCGAGTGAAGTTGATACTACTCCTGTCTTTGCCGTGGCTTTGTCTGAGTCTAAGCTGTCAGAGAAAAGAACAAAGCCGCAATCCTGTTGACGCGCATCGATTAAAAATCGTCACGACGGTTGCGCCGATCACAAGCATCGTAGAAAACGTCGTCGCGGACAAAGCGGATGTTTCCGGAATCATTCCGGAGGGAATCAATTCGCATACGTTCGAGCCCGCGCCATCGGACAGCCGGTTACTGACCGGCGCGCAACTGATGATCCTGAACGGGCTCGATCTGGAAACCCCAACGCTAAAGCTCGCGCGGGCAAATTTGCCACAGGGTGCATCCATCTATTCCCTTGGCGACAAAACGATAACCGAAGCCGAGTACATCTACGACTTCAGTTTTCCCAAGGAGCAGGGGCATCCGAATCCGCACCTGTGGTTAAACCCGACATACGCCATGCGCTATGCGACTCTAGTGCGCGACGAGCTGATTCGCCTCGATCCGAAAAACACATCCGCGTACGAACAAAATGCTGCACAATTTATGACGAAGCTCGAAGCGCTTGATCAAGCGATTAAAGACGCGACCCAAACCATTCCCGCGAACAACCGACGCCTGCTCACCTACCACGACTCCTGGCCCTATTTTGCGCGCCGCTACGGTTTCCAAGTGATCGGAGCGGTACAACCGTCGGACTTTGCCGATCCCAGCCCCAAGGAAGTGATTCGACTGATCGAACAGATTCGCAAAGAAAAAGTTCCTGCAGTTTTTGGCTCGGAAGTTTTTCCGAGCCCCGTTCTCGAACAGATCGCGCGCGAAGGGAAAAGCAGTTATATAGACAAGCTCCGCGACGATGAGCTGCCCGGCAAACCCGGCGATCCGCAGCATTCCTATATCGGTATGATGATCGAAAACATGACGATCATGTTCGAAGCCCTGGGAGGCTCGGCGGAGACGCTGAAGCAAGTCGATCCGGCGCCGGTCGCCGGTTCGCACGCCGACTATCGGAGAAAGAACTAACCAATGGCAAATCCGCACGACCATCGGCCCGGCGATCCACACAGTCTCCATCCTCCCGGCATCGAAGAGCGCTCTTACACTGGCCTCGCCGGCGTCCCACTCGTGGAGCTGGCGAATGTCAGCAATAGCTACGGCGCCACGCCGGCGCTGACGAATGTTTCGTTAAAGATCTGGCCGGGACAGTTTATGGCGATCGTCGGACCCAATGGCGGCGGCAAAACGACCTTGCTGCGCACGATCCTCGGCGCGGTATCAACGACGACGGGGAAAGTTCTGCTGTGCGGACGGGAATCAAAACGTTCGGCACTGGAGCGGATCGGCTACGTGCCGCAACTGGAAACCATCGACTGGAACTTTCCGATCACCGTCGAGGAAGTGATTTCCATGGGGTTCTTCGTCAAGAGTCGCTGGTTCGGTGGCATCGGGGAGAAAGAAAAGCGCAAACTCCAGGAAATCATGAAGCGGTTGAATCTAGACGGCCTCGGCGCTCGCCATATTCGGGAACTTTCCGGCGGCCAACAGCAAGCGGCGTTCATCGGACGGGCTTTGTTGGGTGATCCCGAATTGATCTTGCTCGACGAGCCCGCATCGGGACTCGATATCCGATCGCGCGACGACGTGATTCACTTTTTGCACGAAATTAATCATCGAGGAGTTGCTATCGTCCTGACAGCGCATGATTTGAACTGGGTGGCCGCCCATCTGCCCTGGGCTGTGTGCTTGAATCGCCGGCTGATTGCCGAGGGCCCGCCGAACGAAGTGTTCACTGCCAAGGTTTTGCAAGATGTCTACAGCGGCGAGATGGTGGTCTTGCACCAAGATGGCATGGTCATGATCGGCGAACGTCCCCACGCGCCGCATAACTAATTTCGCTCAATGGTTCCAATAGTTTCAATCGTTCTGGCCGTTCCAATCGTTCATTGCACTCCGACCGATCCTCACCTTTGGAACATTTGGAACCATTGGAACGACTGGAACGCCTTCCAAGTGTAATGTCCTTTCTAACCCCCTTTGAATACGAATTTTTTCGCAACGGCTTCATCGCCGCGGTGGTCATCGGTGCGCTCTGTGGTTTTATCGGCGTCTACGTCGTCCTGCGCCGCATGAGCTACATCGGCCACGGCCTGTCCCATGCCATTTTCGGCGGCGCGGTGCTTAGCTACGTCTTGAACATCAATTTTTTTATCGGCGGGGGCCTGTGGGCATTGCTCGCCGGCGTTTTAATTCATGCAATCAGCCACCGCCGCTGGGTCGGGGCGGATGCCGCCATCGGCGTGGTAACGACTTCGAGTTTTGCTCTCGGCGTGGCGATCATTTCGACCCATCGAAGTTTCACGCGTAATATCGAAGCCGCACTCTTCGGCAATATTCTGGGTATTACACATACCGACGTCTGGATCGTTCTCCTGGTGTCTCTCCTGGTATCCTGCGCGCTCATCGTGATTCGTCGACCATTACTCTTCTCGACATTCGATCCCGAGGTCGCATCGGCTTACGGCGTTTCCACCGGTAAAATCGACCTTCTTTTCATTATGCTTTTGGCCGTTACCGTCCTCGTTTCGACGCAAATCCTCGGCGTGACGTTGGTTGCCGCCGCCATGGTGATCCCGCCGGTGATCGCGCGCTACTTGACGCAGCGTTTTCAAACCCTGCTGATCGTCTCGCCGCTGCTCGGCGCGTTTTGCGGCGCGGCGGGAATGTTATTGAGCTTCTCTTTCGACATCTCGTCCGCTGCAACGATCGTGCTGACATCAGCGGCGTTGTTTTTTCTATTGGAATCAGCCTTGATTGTGCGCGGCAAAAAGCCGGTGGCGATCCACGAGCACTGACGGCTCCACCGCACCGGTGCCCTTATTTCTTTGCTCGCGATCGTCTAACAATACACGCTTGATCGTTTCCTGGAGCGCGTATAGAATCAGCGCAATTGGTTTTCAGATGAACCCTATCCCCCATCGGCCCCGGTCAAGGCTCCGACGCAACGCACCCGCTTTGTGGGCCGCTTTTTTTCTGTTTTTCTTAGTTTATACTGCGCCCCACCGGGTGCATCACTTCTTTGAGCAGATTCAACCATCGGCGCACGAAGATGGGCACGATCACAGCGATAGCAACCGCCCAAAGACACCGCCCAACGAACCTACCTGCGTCTTCCAAGCGTCGGTCAACCGATGTGCCATCGGCCCCACCGCACAAATCGAACTGCTGGCGCTGACCCACGTTATAGAAAATATTTCCGTCTCCCAAGAGAACACCGACCAACACGAGTTCCTCACTGCCGCATTTCAAATCCGCGCTCCTCCAATAGTCTGATCACCTGAACCACCAACAGGCTGTCAGAATTTAGTCTGTCTTCGGCCCTGTTACTTTATAAACCGTGACCACGTGCGCGGTCCAACATTTATTGGAGGGGTCCATGAAGCAACTTTTTGCGATCATTCTGGGCGTGCTTTTCAGCCTCACTTTTCGCGCTACCGAATTGCGCGCCCACGGTGTTATCGGGAAGAGGTTCATCCCGTCAACGCTCACCCTTGAAGATCCTTTTCCGTCCGACGAAATGGATTTGTTTACATTCGACCGAGCGCCCAAAGATAAGGAAGGAAGAGAAACCAGCTTCGGTTTTGAGTTCGCCAAGCGTTTAACTCCCGACCTGGCTCTCGGCGTCGGCTGGGAATACATCTTTTTTGATCCGCGAGAAGCTGGTGAACGGCGAACGTCCGGCGCGGGCAATCCCGAATTTTCGCTTAAGTACGCTTTCTTAAGAAGCGTTGAGCATGAAGGCATCTTAAGCGTGGGCCTGGGAATCGAAGCTGGCGGAGTTGGCCCTAAACGCGTGGCAGAGAGAGTTACAACTATTTCGCCGGCCGCTTTTTTCGGAAAAGGTTTTGGCGACTTACCCGATGCTCTTAATTATGTAAAACCGTTTTCGATTACTGGCTCCTTTGCCGTCAATAATCCGGCTAACCGCTTCACCGGAAGCGGCGACGACAAGGAGCGCAATCCGACAACGGTCGCTTATGGAGTCGCCCTCATGTACAGCATTCCGTACCTTCAATCGAACATAAAGGATGTCGGTCTGAGCGCGCCCTTGGACCGCATGTTTCCCGTCGTTGAGTTCAACTTTGAGACACCGGTTTCCGGGCCGGAAAAACGCCGCACAAGCGCGTTTGCCAATCCCGGACTGATCTGGGCGGGAAAATATATTCAACTCGGCCTGGAGGCACAAGTGCCAATGAATAACTTTTCTGGAAAAAACGTTGGCGTCAGGGGATTGATCCACGTCTTTATCGACGATATCTGGCCCAACGTTTTCACTTGGACACCCTGGGGAGTGATTGGTCCGACTTCGAAGTGAAAGCGTTGAAACGTTACTCCGAAATCTGCCTCATGGTTTCGTTAGCCGTTGTTGCCGCCTTTCCAGCTGTCGGCTTGGGACACGCCTTTCCGGTCCGTTCGGATCCGAGGGTCGGCTGGACCATCACAATCGCTCCGCCGAAAGTGACAATCTGGTTTGATGGAGAATTAGAACCGGCTTTCAGCACAATCACTGTCTATAACTCCGCCAAACAAAAAGTCGATAAAGGCAATAGCCGTGTGAGCGGCCCGGACGCCAGTGTGCTTGAAGTCGATCTGCCGGCATTGGGGACCGGCAATTATCGCGTTTACTGGAAGGCTTTGTCGAAAGACACGCACGTCACCGAAGGCGATTTTACATTCACGATTGCAGGCAAGGGACAATAAATTAATGACTTACTTTTGAGATGGGCTGAAATAGGACCCATTAACGGAGACCATAGATGACCTTATCGCACAAAATTACGCTCACTGTGGTGGTTTGCATTGGTTGGGTTTTTTCTCGATCAGCAATGGCTCACGACGGCTGGGTGGAAATCTCGCCCACCATCGTGGAAAAAAACCAAGCCGCGACCATCGCCCTTCTTCAAGGCAACCATTCCAACGAACACAAGAGCTATCGGATCGCCGGCAAATGGGATTCAAAGTATACGACGCTCGTCATTGTCGATCCCACAGGCAAACAAAATACCTTGACTGACCGCTTGATCGATCTGGGCGAAGATGCTGAGACCATCGGACCCAAAGGTCCGAAAGGTTTTCACCTCGCCTCGTTCGTGCCAAAAGTTGACGGTCTTTATCAGGTGCTAGCTCGCCAAGTCAGAACAGTTCAACAGGGCGAGGGGCCTAAGTTGTTGACGATTAGACTTGCCAAGACGGCATTCGCGGCATTCAAGGTTCCCACCGTTTCAGCCGCGAAGAATCTCAAAGGCTTCGACCGGTCGATCGCCGGCGACGATGCGGTCGAACTCATTCCGGTGAGCAATCCTCTGGCGGTTTTCTCCGGCGGTTCGATGACACTGGAGCTCCGCCAAAAAGGAAAACCCATTTCGGCGCAGGTGATTACGCTCGTGCGTCGCATTGACGGTTCCGCCTCGGTGCAAGAGCAGACCACCGACGAGAAAGGACGAGTTAACTTTGCAGTCGGCCCGGCGGACTCGTATCTCGCCCGCGTGAAATTTGACGAAGAAACGCCACGGTCGGATGGCCAAAAAGATAAAGCGAGCTACGAGTTCACTTATGTATTCCAGGTTTTCAATCGCCCTTAGTGCACTGCTGGGGCTCTACGTGACACACGTGAGCGCCGGGTTCGCTCGTGCGCACGTCTATCCGGCGGTATCCATCCCCAACAACGGCGCGACCGTGACAGAACCTCCCCGCGAAGTGCGCATTCAATTTACTGAAGGGATCGAGATAGCGTTCAGCCAGATCACGGTCAAAGGAGCAAACGGTGAGCTGGTGAGTCGAGGCAAGTTGCGCAAGCTCGCTGACGATACCGTGGCCATTGATCTAAAGCCGCTTGGTCCGGGCAATTATTCCGTGGAATGGCAGGTGCTTTCGGTGGATACCCATATCACTGATGGCACGCTGCGCTTCACGGTCGGCGCGGCCGCCAAATAGGGGTTCAATGGTTGCGCTGGAAGCAACTGTCTCGGCGATCGGTTATATCGCGCTCGCGTGTCTTCTCGGCCAGTTGGTGGCGGCGGGTTTTTTATTGTCCAACGGCGAGCCGAAGGAATTGCGCCGTTCACTGATTGCTTGGGCGCTGATCTCCTTGCTGGTGTTCCTAGGCGCGTACGTGCTCGTGCTTTTCGTTCAAGGCGCAAAAATACAACGAGGCATGCCCTCATCGGAGCTGCTGTCGCGCTATCTCACCATGACGCAGAGCGGTCAGGTATGGATCGCGCGCGAAACCTATGGCGCGGTGCTGGCATTGCTCACTTGGATGCTGGCGGGAAGGGAATCAAGCCCAAATGCAATTCGCTTTCTCGCAGTTCTAGCGCTTCCATTGGTCGCCAGCCGCAGTTTGACGAGCCACGCGGTCGCCGTTCGGGAAGACAGAATATTAACAGTCAGCTCTGATGCGCTGCACCTCCTTGCGACGGCTCTCTGGGCGGGCGGCTTGATGGGTCTATGGCACCTATGTCAGCTCGCCGTAAGAGAGCGAAACCAATCACTCGCCCGGACGGAAAAGATCGTCAAGCGTTTTTCCCGGCTTGCTTTAGCCAGCGTAGCGCTGCTTGCTGTTACGGGGCTCTATCAGAGTTGGGTTCACGTCGGCGCTCTCGAGACGCTCGTCAATACGGATTACGGAAAAGTACTTCTGTTTAAGCTGCTTCTTTTTTCCGTCATGCTCGGATTTGGCGCACTGAACTTTCTTTCCACCAGACGGATGTTGGCAAGGGCCGTTAGCCGGCATGAAAATGGTTATGCCGCGAGCCACAAAGCGTTGCGCAGAATCGGATTGGAAACTTTCGTGGGCTTGCTTATCTTTTGCGTGACTGGTTTGCTCACCGTCCTGCCTCCCGGCATTCATGCCGTGCATCAACCTGCCGCGGCGACTGGCCAACCAAAAGGTTTGACGATAACCGATTCGACAAAGCGATTCCTCCCTGCGGATGGGGCGAGTGTGAAAATATTAGCGCCGCAGACCGGACAAGTATTCGCCGGCCACAAGGTGCCTTTGAGATTTAACTTAACCAAAGGGAAGCGCGGTCATCATGTGCACGCTTACGTTGACGGCGAACTCATGGGAATGTTTCAGAGCAAGGCGGGCACTTTGAACGGCCTTAAGCCCGGGCGCCATCTATTGGAGCTGCGAGTCGTCGCCGAAGATCATCAAACCGAGCTCGACGCTTCCGACCGCGTCGAATTTATGGTGAAGTAGGCCCGCAAGGAGTTTGAAACATGAACATTCTTCGTTTGGTGCTAGCGACGGTATGGATCGTGTCGTTGCCATGGTTCGCATTCGCCCAACATGATCATTCAAAGGCCAAAGAGTCGCCCGCCAAACCGAGCAGTGCAAAGACCGCCCCAGCCGTGTTGAAACCGGCCGAAGGAGCGCGCATCAACCTTCTCTCGCCAACGAAAGGTCAAGTGATCAAGGGCGACAAGGTCCCCATCGAGTTCAAATTAACTAAGGGCAAACGTGGCCACCATGCGCATGCCTACGTCGACGGCCAACTAATGGGCATGTTCGAAAGCGAAAAAGGTACCCTCAACGGCATCAAACCAGGCAAACACACATTGGAGCTCCGCGTCGTGGCCGACGACCATCAAACCGAATTGAACGCCACAGATCGAGTAGAATTTGAGGTAAAGTAGCACACCCGTTTCGTCAGAGGACAGCAAAGCACAATGATCGCGATGAGAATTGTTAGGCTCGCAAGTTCGTCAAATCCGCTACTAATTTCGGCAAGATTTACCGGGATAATTATCTTCGTGGTGCTGGTAACCATAGAATCTGTCAACGCCGCCGATCGCGTGATCGACATGGGCGATCCGAAAGAAGTCATTCAAGCTTACCTTCGCGCCACCTACGCCCGTGACTTCCTCGAGGCGTATCGGTTTATTTCGGCCGAAGACCGCAAAGTTCGCGACGTCAATCGCTATGTGCAACAGCGCGGTGCTTTTAGCGGCTTTACGCTCGAGGTCGGCAGGAAACTCAGCGAGTCGATCCAAGTCACATTGGTCAAGACAGAGGAATCATCGAATCGCGCTCGATTCGAGATTCACTATAAGGTTCCTGATCCAGCGAAAATTGCCCCACTCGTGCGTAACTGGGACCGTTTCCAATTGAACGCGCTGCCGGCCGCCGAACACAACGAGATTCTCAAGACATTGGAAGAGCGAAAAAAGAACCGGGCCATTGAAATGAGCGAAGGGGAAGAAAAGTTCGAGCTTGTCAAAGAGAACGGCGAGTGGCGTGTCTTTTTAAACTGGGCCGCGGGCGTTAGCATTCCGCTCCGGCTCGATTTAGCGAAGGCACCGGGTTTAAATGCCCGTCTATCCACGGACCGGGTCGTCGTGGTGCCGGGTGATCTATTTGAAATTAGCTTGAAAATCAAAAACCCGACGCAGCAGCCCATCACTATGCGCATCGGTCATCTGGTTGAACCGCAAAACGTCGCCGACTATCTGGATTTTGTCCAGTGTGGATTTCTTTTGCCGGTGACCATTGCGGCGGGTGAAGAGCAAGAGTATTCCGGCACGTACATGCTCAGAGGAAGCATTCCAGAAAGGCGTGCGACAACTGACCCTCAATTATGACTTCAGAGTCGTCAAATAAATTTCGTGCAGGCTTGAGACTCGCGGTCCTGGTTTTGTCTTCTCTCGCGCAAGCTGGACAGGCTTCAGAGATACAAAGGAACGGTCCAA
>WNGA01000316.1_pt1 | contig 69906 bp, 61 predicted proteins | sample 5400061 | NCBI WGS metagenome assembly WNGA01 (sample SAMN13153366, study PRJNA577476) | soil metagenome | isolation source: 100 cm soil or saprolite under grassland replicate 2 | place: USA:California | collected 2016-06-15
TGAGCGGTGGGGTGTCAAAGTAACCGCAGTGGAGATCCGCGAGGTCCTGCCACCGCGTGAGGTTCAGGAGGCCATGAATCGCCAGATGTCGGCCGAACGTACACGGCGTGCCGCGGTTAAACCTGACGGTAAACGGCAGGCGACGATCACCGTCGCCCAAGGTGAAAAGCAAGCGCAGATCCTGCGTGCGGAGGGCGAGCGCCAGCGCCAGATCCTGAAAGCTGAGGGCTACGCCAAAGCCCTTCAGACCGTCTTTTCGGCAGCGCAAGAGGTGGACGCCAAGACGATGACGATCCAGGTGATCGAAGGTCTGAAAGCGCTCGGGGCGAGCCCGAGTAGCACGTTCCTCATTCCAATGGAGTTCACCCGCCTGCTCGGCCAGATCGGCACCTATCTGGAGCAAGGCCTTGCCGGCGCACCCGCAACGGGCAACGGGTGGCCGCGCCCGGAGTAGCGTCGCCTGGTGCCGCCACTCGAGTCCACCGATCCAGTGCGTTAGCCGGCCTCCCACCCCGGCAGCGCCGATGTGGCCGACGCCGGGAAGTGGCACGTGGTACGAGAGCACCAGCGCGTGCTCACGGCGCGCCAGCTCGATCAGGTTGCGGCGCGTCTCGGTGCGCAGCGTCTCCGCTGCCGACTGTCGCGCCGCCAATATGGTCTCCGTGGGGATGGCTGAAGACCATTGTCAATGTTGCGCGGCGATACACCCACCTCCGTCAGGCTTCTCGCGACCTCACCCACTTCGGGTCGTCCGGGTTGGGCGCCGTATCAGGTGTCGACGAGGATACGTCGGTCGCCAACTCGCACGAGGAGGCACGTCAGCGCCAGACTGCAATGGCTGTGCGTATGGGATCGACGGCGACATGATCCACGCAAGGTTCGACCATGTGCCGCGAACTATCCAAGAACGATCGGCACGCGAACGCGGCGAGCCTGACCGAGACCGAGGTAGCCTGAGGTAGACGTGGCCTACCAGCACCGACTTCGGGGCGGTTCGCCAGCACGGCTGGTCGCGACAACGCTGCTGGTCGCGACGGCGCTGCTGGCCGGATGCACAGCGCTGGCATCAAAAGCAGCCGTCGATGTGCCCGCGCCCGTGCTCGATGAGCCCGCTAGCCAGGCGCAGTCCGAAACCGCGATTCTGGCGGGCGGCTGCTTCTGGGGCGTGCAAGGCGTCTTCGAGCACGTGATCGGAGTCTCGCAGGCTCTGTCCGGATACACCGGTGGTGGCGAGGCGACGGCCGACTACGAAACGGTCAGCACTGGCACGACCGGTCATGCGGAGTCAGTCCGGATCACCTTCGATCCGCGGCAGATCAGCTACGGCCGTGTCCTGCAAATCTTCTTCTCAGTCGTCCATGATCCGACTGAGCTCGACCGGCAGGGTCCGGACGCCGGCAACGAATACAGGTCGGCGATCTTTCCAACCACCGACGAGCAAGCGCGCATCGCGAAGTCGTATATTGACCAATTGGAGCAGGCGGGCGTATTCAACGCGCCTATCGTCACTCGCATCGAGCCCGACAAGCGCTTCTATCCGGCCGAAGCCTACCATCAAGACTTCCTGTCGCGAAACTCGACCGATCCGTACATCGTGATCAACGACTTGCCGAAAATCGACAACTTGAGACGTACCTACCCCGACATCTATCGCGTCGATCCAGTGCCTGCGCACTGAGCCTGATCACACTGCTGAATGACCACCACCGTCGCTGGCGCTATGTTTGGCACTATCCGCCGCAAGCCGGGCGGGCTCACCATGAGGAGTTCGCGCGCTGGGCGCGCCGTTGCGAAAGTCGCGATCTTTCGACCACCTACTTCGCCTACGCCCTCAAGCTCGACAGCGCAGGCGAGCTTGTGCATTGATCATTGTGTGGATGCGCTTGAGGAGCAGTTATTGCGAGAGTTGGCCGAAGGCGGCCATCTCACCGCAGATGAGTTGGCGCGCCGAATACGTGCGCGACACTGGGCCGATCTGAGTACCGCTCTGACTCACCTGGCTGCAAGCGGCTACGTCACCGTGGTTGGTCCGCTCGGACGCGCCGAGACACGGTATAGGGCCCATCCCCAGGGTCTCGCCGCACTAGATCGTCCCACCTAACGCTGTAACGGGGTAATCTGCCACGCCTAGCCTCAGACTGGAAGAATTATCGCTTCCGGCCGCTCACAGGTGGCGAGTCGCTGGGGAGTGGCACAACAGCGAAGAGCCGCCGTGGCGACAGCTCCGTGGGATCCAATGTAATCTCGTGGTAAGCCCTCTCGGATGCGAACCGAGAACCTGGCGACTAAGAGTCGCTTGCTCTGCCATTGAGCTAGAGGCCCGCTATGTAGTTGAAGCCCTTAAGCCGCCTTGAGAGGAGGAGTGCTAGCCCAAGCTACTAAGAGTTCCCTGGCGAGCGAAGCAAAGAATTCGCGCGAAATCGACAGTTCTATGGCCTGAAACCGCCTGTTTCCCGCGCGCAGTCACTTGCTTCGAGTCAGCTGTCTCGCTTGCGCTCCTACGAGACGCGTGGTGCCTCCTGGCTTGAAGGCCGTTCGTGGACGTCGCCGGCCAGATCAGCCGTCGATCGACGCACGCGCCCAATGCGCGGGCTAAGCCGCGTTCCAGCGTAGCGCAGCGTCAGCCCGTTGCAGTAGTTTCCGCATGTGAGGCTTCGCGGTTCGCACGAGGTTGAGGAGAGCGTCAGTGAAGTCGAGGAGAATGCGATGCTCCGAAGACGGGACAATGCTTGGTTTGGCAGAGAGGCGGGTTGGTGGGCGTGAAGAAGATCGCCATTCTCGACGACTACATCGGGGTCGCCCTGGAATACGGCGAGTGGACAGCGCTGCCCAAGGACGCGGAGATCACCGTCTACCGGGAGGCGATCCCGCCTGAGCGCCTCGTCGCTGAGCTCGCCGACTACGAAATCGTTGTCATCACTCAGCAGCGGGCACGTTTCCCGCGTGCGGTGCTCGAAGGCCTCGCGAACCTGAAGCTGATCGTGTGTAACGGCCGAACGAGCAATGTTGTCGACCACGAGGCCCGCATCGAGCGCGGGATCCTGCTGTGCGGCACCGCGGAGACCGAGCGCGGCGCCGCGGTGCGCTCACGCGGCTCCGACGCACCCCGTGGCCTGCCCTCGCCGTCAGAAATGGCCTGGGCGCTCATCCTCGCCGTCACAAAGCGGATCGGTATTGAGGACCGGGTCATCCGTGCCGGTGGCTGGCAGACTGGCTTCCCGATCCCGCTCGCCGGTAAGACCCTGGGTCTTCTCGGCGCGGGCCACCTTGGCGGTGCGATGGTCCCGGTCGCGAAGGCGTTCGGCATGGAGGTCGTCGCCTGGAGTCAGAACCTGACCGAGGAACGATGTGCAGAGCTCGGCGTGACCAGAGTCACCAAGGACGAGCTCCTGTCGTCCGCGGACGTCCTTGGAGTCTTCCTTGTCTTCTCGGAGCGTTCTCGCAACACGCTGCGCGCCGACGACCTCGCCAAGATGAAGCGAGGCGCCATCCTGGTGAACATCTCCCGCGGTCCGATCGTCGAGGAGGCGGCCCTTGTCGCGGCGCTTCGTTCCGGTCAGCTCACCGGTGCCGGTCTCGACGTCTTCGACCGTGAGCCTCTTCCAGTGGATCACCCCTTCCGATCGCTCGACAACGTCGTCGTTACTCCGCACGTGGGCTACGTCACCGAGCACCTCTTTCGCTCCGCCTGGCAACGGATGGCGGAGGATGTCGCGGCATACCTCGCAGGAGCGCCCATACGGGTGGTGACCGATCCTACGGACTGTCCGCCAATGGCTCCGCGGTGATGCAGAGTTAGTTGGTTTGACGTAAGCGCTGGATCAACTGAGGGGACAAACACTGGTCATGCCTCAATAGAGGGATCGACAAAAGCCGAGAGCTGCGTCATTGATGATCCAACCGAGGTGGATCACAGACGGCGCGACAAATCAGGTGCTCGGCAAGGGTCCGCTATCCACTACCAGTGTGTAGACGAGCCGCATCTGTTAGTGCACGCTCAACACTCGCTGCACGCCGGCGCGCGCCCAGACTACGCTTCGCCAAACGTCGCGGCAGATACAAAGTGACTTCCAGAATTGCGCTTTACGAAAACGACCCTGCGATCGAGGCTCTCCTGGAAGAGATTCTGTCCCTCAGGCAACTCGATGTAGTACGGTGCTCGACACTCGCCGAGTTCCACGAGGCAGTCGATGCCGGTGACATTGATGCCGTCTTGGCGGACACCTGGGGGCCGGGAAACCGAGTTCTTGGCGAGTCTGAACGCGCCGAGGTCATGGCACTCGGCCGTCGTGTTCCGCTTCTTCTGATCACTGGCGTTGGTGGGCGATGGACTTCCCTCGCGAAACCCCGCCGTGGTGAGCAGGGCGGTCCGCGCGCCGGTGTATTCCAGGATCATGTTGGTGGCGACCGTTGTGCCGTGCACGATTTCGTCGATCGCGTCGCCTGACAGGGCATACTCCGCGAGCAACTGAGTGAGACACTCCACGATGCCTACGCTGGAATCGGCCGGCGTCGACCGGACTTTCCGCGTCGTCATCGAGCCGTCGGGCAACAGCAGGACGATATCGGTGAAGGCGCCTCCGATATCCACGCCCACGCGACACAGTACACGGTCGTTCATCTCAGCGGTGGATGATCGGTAGCACCACGTGCGACGGGAAGCCCCGGTTGAAGTGAACGACCATCACGTCTCTCGCGACAACAATTCCGTAGCGCGGCATGGAACATTGCACGACCGTCGCGTCGCCCAGGGCGGCTGGGGCGAGGGTGGCGTCCATGCAGTGCTCCTCGTTACGGCAGATCCTACTGGCGTCCGACATGTGCACGCTGACTGTCGAGAATCCGCGTGCGGCGCAGAGCGGCACACTGGTGTCGGCGCAAGCGGCTGCTACTATCGGCCCCAGGCGAGGGATCGGGGGCCAAGACGGGCGATCGTGCTGCTGGTGTACGTGGGGCGACGTCTGGCTGCGCTTGCGCTAACCCTCCTGTTCATCTCGGTTGTTACCTTCGGTCTGATGCGCTTCGTGCCGGGCGATCCGATCGACGTCCTGTACGGCGCTGAGCGCCCCGACCCGGCCGTCCGCGCTGCGGTTGCCCAGAAGCTCGGGCTCGACGAGCCCGTGCCAGTCCAATACGTGCGCTGGATGGGTCGGGCGCTGGTCGGCGATTTCGGTTTTTCCTACCGCTCCAGTCAGCCGGTGCTGGCGCTCGTTGCCTATCGCTTGCCGGCCACCCTACTGCTGGTTGCCGCCGCGATTGGTCTGACGGTGCTGATCGCGATCCCGTTGGGCGTTCTGACCGCTGTGCGGCGGGACTCGTGGTTCGACGTCGGCGGCATGGCCGCCGCGCTCATAAGCCTGTCGGTGCCGCCGTTTGTCTCGGGCCTGGTGCTGGTGCTGCTCTTCTCAATCATCTTCCACCTGCTGCCACCGATGGGCACGCCGGCCGCTCAAACGGGGCCGCTGGCCTGGCTCGCGTACCTCGTCCTACCGACGCTCACGCTGGCAGCGACGCTCGTCGGGGTCGTTCTGCGTCTGACCCGCTCGACTGTACTCGAGGAGCTGGCCAGGGACTACGTAAGTACGGCTCGCGCAAAGGGGCTGGTTGAGCACGTGGTGCTGGTGCGGCACGTCTTGAAGAACGCGCTGCTGCCGGTGGTCACACTGATCGGCCTCCAGCTCAGCTATCTCATCGGTGGCACAGTCATCGTTGAGATCGTTTTCGCCTGGCCGGGCATTGGCAGTCTGGCCGTCGACGCCATCCTGGGCCGCGACTATCCGATCGTGCAGGCGGTGGTGCTGCTGATCGCGACCCTGGTCGTTGTCATCAGCCTGCTGGTCGACCTCAGCTACTCCGTCCTCGATCCGCGCGTCAGGTTCGCGTGACCAGCACCAATCAGGGAGGAAGGGAGACATTTGGCATGCCACAGATCACACGGCGACGGTTCCTCGCAGGTGCCGCCTGGCTTGGCGCCGCGGTCGGGCTCCTGGAGATCGCCGGCTGCGCTCAGCCCGCGCCGGCCACCGTCCCGCCAACTAGTGCACCGGCGGCCAAGCCTGCGGCGCCGACCACCGCACCGGCGGCGCAGGCCGCGGCGACCAGCGCACCAGCGGCCAAGCCTGCGGCGCCGTCCGGCACGCCCAAGCGCGGTGGGATGCTCACCCTGGCAATTCACGAAGACCTGACATCGATGGATCCCCACAAGCTCCAGGGGGTCGGCGACATCCTCATCCAGGGGCTGATGGCCCAGCCACTGGTGACGGGCAACGCTAAGGACGAAATCGAGCCAGTCCTGGCCGAGAGCTACAAGTCCGACGATGGCGGCAAGAGTTGGACCTTCAAGCTGCGTCAGGGCGTCAAGTTCCACAACGGCAAGGAGATGACGGCCGAGGAGGTCAAGTGGAGCCTGGACCGTGTCCTCAACAAGGACGTCGGCGCCATCCTGTACACCGTTTTTACGCCGATCAACCTCAAAACGACCGTCGTCGACAAGTACACCGTCAAGGTGGAGATCTCCGGCGGGTACGGCTCCTTCCTCAGCAACCTGGCCCAATCGACCCGCGCCGCCATTCTTCACCCAGACTCAGCTGGCGCCGACGGCCAGGTGACCGTGCCCATCGGGACTGGCCCGTTCCAGTACGTCGACCGGCAGCCCGGCGTCGAGTTCAAGGCCAAGCGCCACGAGAGTTACTGGCAGAAGGCTCCCGACGGCCAGTTGTTGCCATACATCGACGCGCTGACCATCAAGATCGCCGCCGATGCTTCGACGCGGCTGAACGGCCTGCGCTCGAGCGAGGTGGAGTTCATCACCAACCCGCCGCTCAACGAAGTCCAGAAGTGGGTTGACACAAAACCGCCCGAAGGTTTGGGCTTCAAGAAGTGGTTCTACAACTACTCCGATTACCTCGGGCTCAACTCCCGCCGCAAGCCGTTCGACGATGTTCGACTGCGCCAGGCCGTGCGCTACACGCTCGACCGCGACGCGCTCAACCAGGGCATGTACTTCGGGCTGGGCGAGGTCCACAACCAGCCGTTCAAGACGACCTCTTCCTGGTACCTGGATGTCCCGACGGTGAAGCGGGACCTCGCTAAAGCCAAGCAACTGCTGCAAGACGCCGGCGTCGGAGGCGGCGTGGACGCCACCATGCTGGTCTGGTCGCCGCTTCAGGACAAGCTGGCTGAGGTGAGCCAGGCACAGTTGTCGGAGGTCGGCATCCGCATGAAGCTGGATAAGCGCGATCCTGCCAACTTCCTCAAGGAGCTTCCAAGCTACAACTGGGACATTGCGACGCTCGTCATCGGCACCATCTTCCACCCGGACCGACCCTACTCGTACCTGGATCGGACTCACCTGTCACATCCCAACGTGGGTGGCTATGACAATCCCGAGATCGAGAACCTGCTCCAGCAAGGCCGCAACGAGCCCGACATGGCCAAGGCCAAGGCGATCTACAAGACGATCATCGAGAAGGGAATCGAGGAGGTCGGGACGCCCCTGTATACGACCAACCTACCGGTGGTAGACGCCTGGCGCGACTACGTCCAGGGCTTCGACGCCTTCGGCTACGACCTGGTCTCGATCAATGCCGAGATGGGCCTCCACAAGACCTGGATCGCGAAGTAATCGGGCCATCGCCGTCACTCCGCCTGCTCGCCTCGGCCTCACGCGAGATGCGTCAGTAGCAGTCTTTCCACGCATTTCCACCCGCAGAAGCATCTGGGGGGTGAGGGTGCCTACCTCGCGGCTGCTCGTAATCGGTCTGGCGATCTGCCTGCCGCTGCTGGTTGTGGCGGCGCTGGCGACGACTCTCGCGCCCGAGGGCCCACTCGTCATGCACATGGGCGACCGCCTCCAGCCACCGAACGCTGCCCACCTGATGGGTACTGATGGGTTCGGCCGCGACATCGCTTCGCGCGTCATATACGGCGCTCGAGTGTCCCTCGAAGTAGGCAGCGTCTCGGTGGTGCTCGGGCTGGTCGCCGGCGTCGCCATCGGCGCCGCTAGCGGCTACGTCGGCGGAACGTTCGACAGCATCCTTATGCGCTTCATGGACGCCGTACTCGCCTTCCCGGCCATCCTGCTCGCCCTGGTGATGGTGGCCATTCTCGGTCCCGGCCTTCTTACAGTGATGACTGCCGTCGCCGTCCTGCGTGTCCCGATCTTCGCGCGGGCGATCCGCGCCTCAGTGCTAGCCGAGCGACAGCGCGACTACGTTGAAGCGGCTCGGGCGATCGGCCAGCACGAAGCAGCCATCCTCGGCCTCCACATCTTGCCCAACGTCGCATCGCCGATCATCGTGCTGGCAACGAGTTACTTCGCAAGCGGCATCGTCGTCGAGGCCTCGCTGAGCTTCCTCGGGCTGGGTGTCGTGCCACCCGACGTGAGTTGGGGGACCATGCTGAGCGAGAGTCGCCAGTACCTCGAGGACTACTCCTGGACGGTTCTCTTCCCCGGTCTGGCGCTGTCGCTGGCGGTGCTAGGCTTCAATCTGCTCGGCGACGGCCTGCGCGATCTCCTGGATCCACGCCTTCGGTCAACTCTCTAGAGGGAGCTAGCCGTGTATGCGCCTGTAATCCTCAAGAACGTGATGGTGCCGATGCGGGACGGCGTCCGACTGGCCACCGATGTCTACCTGCCGGCCTCCGACGGCGCGGTCCTGCCTGGGCCCTTCCCGACCATCCTGGGCCGGACTTCGTATGACAAGGAAGCCGATTGGCTGTGGGTCAAGCCGGTTGCAGAGGCATTCGTTCCGCACGGCTACGCCGTCGTCCTCCAGGACTTGCGCGGTCGCCAGCGCTCAGAAGGCCGCGGTCAGTACCACCATGCGGTCAATCCACATGAGGGTCCAGACGGCTACGACACCGTCGAATGGATCGCCGCTCAGCCATGGTCGAGCGGACGCGTCGGCACGGTCGGCGTGTCCCACGGCGCCGTTGTCCAGGCCGCCCTGGCCCTCTACCAGCCGCCGCACCTGACGGCGATGTGGCTCGATGACGGCTTCTACAACTGGTTCACTAACGGCGCTCGCCAGGGTGGGGCCCTCGAGCTCGACACGCTCGGCCAGGTATTCCTGCACGGCCACGATAGCCAGGAGGCGCTCGATGATCCGACGATCGCCCGCGCCATTGCCGACGGCGCCGAGCACATGCGTGATTGGATCGCCTGGAGCCCCATCAAGCGGGGCGGCTCGCCGCTTAGCCTGATCCCAGCGCTCGAGGAGACTTTTTTCACGTACGCCACGCGTGGTACGTATGACGCGTTCTGGGCCCAGGACTGCATCAACTTCGAGGCACACCTCGACCGCTTTGCGGACGTGCCGACGGTTCTCCGGTGCGGCTGGTACGACGCTTTCGCTCTCGTCCACGGCGAGATCTACCCGCGCCTGGCCGATCGCCGTAAAACGCCGCTGCGACTGATCTTCGGACCGTGGATCCACAACAGCTGTGACCGCTCCTACGCTGGCGATGTGGACTTCGGTGCGAGCGCGGCCCTCGATGGCGGCGCTGGGCCATCCTTCAATGAGCTGCGCCTGCGCTGGTTCGACCGCTGGCTGAAGGACGCGCCAACCGGAGTTGACAATGAGCCGCCAGTCCGCATCTTCGTCATGGGCGGGGGCGACGGCCGCCGGAACCATGAGGGTCGCCTGCAACACGGTGGCCAATGGCGCTCGGAGCAGGCCTGGCCGCTGGCGCACGCGCGGCCCACACCCTACTACTTCCAGGCTGAGGGACAGCTGTCCCCCGACCGCCCGCCGGCTGACGGTTCCCCAGCCGGCTTCCAGTTCGATCCCGAGCATCCGGTGCCCACCATAAGCGGCAACGTCGTCGGCTTCTACGAGCAACTGCCGGTCCCGCACGGGATCCGCCGAGAAATGTCGTCGCCGCGCTCACGCATGCGCTCGTTCGTGCTGATGGGTGCCAGCCACCAGAAGGAGGAGCCGGATATCTTCGGCTGCGAGCCGCCCTACCCGCCGCTGGCCGCGCGGCCGGACGTACTCGTGTTCCAGACACCGCCGCTCGAGCGGGACGTCGAGGTTACTGGTCCCCTCAGCGTCCGCCTGTGGGTCTCGTCATCATGTGTGGACACCGACTTCACCGCCAAGCTTGTCGACGTCCACCCACCCAACGCGGATTACCCCCAGGGCTACGCCATGAATCTGGCCGACGGTATCTTGCGCACCCGCTTCCGCGGCGGCTACGAGTGCGAGGAATTGTTGCAGCCCGGCGAGGTGTACGAGATTGTCTTGCAGCTCGGGCCGACCAGCAACCGCTTCCAGGCCGGCCACCAGATGCGCGTCGACATTTCGAGCAGTAACTTCCCGCGCTTCGACGTCAATCCGAACACGGGCGAGCCACTCTGGCAGCACACCCACACCAACGTCGCACACAACACGGTCTACCTGGACGCCGAGCGACCTTCGCATATCTTGCTGCCGGTCGTGCCGTGAGCAGCCTGCAAGTGGAGCTCGACCTGAAGGTACCGATGCGTGACGGCACGCTGCTGTCAGCCGACCTCTACCGGCCTAGCGGAGCGGGACCCCTCCCAGCGCTGCTGTGTCGAACAATCTACGACAACCAACAACCGCGCTACCTTGAACCAGCGCGTACTTTCGCCGAACACGGCTACGCGGTTGTCCTCCAGGACTGTCGCGGACGCTACGACTCGGACGGCGTATGGGAGCCGTACGTGTGCGAGGCCGCCGACGGCTACGACACGCAGCAGTGGGTTGGGACACAGCCCTGGTGCAACGGCAGCATTGGTACTTTCGGCATCTCCTACGTCGGCTTCACGCAAGTCCAGCCGGCGCCGCTGCGCAGCCCGTATGTCAAGGCGCTCGTCCCCGCCGCCAACCAGGAGGACAACTTCGGCCACATCTATTGCGATGGCGTGCTGCAGCTTCAGAATACCGTCAACTTCGGCTGGATCGGCCGCCGAACAGTGCAGGCCGCCAACTGGCCGCTGGTCGACCTCGAGCGGCTCTACTGGCGTCTGCCGTTGCTAGAGGCGCTCGATGACGTCACGGACCGGCCGATCTACCGCTACTTCATCCAGCACCCAACCTTCGACGCCTACTGGAGGTCATACAGCCTCAAAGGGCGTTACGCCGAGATCGACACACCCGCGCTGTTCATCACCGGCTGGTATGACAACCTGGTCCACGAAGTGTTCAAGTGCTTCGCCGGCTGGAGCCAGCAGGCGCGGAGCCCGGCCACCCGCGCCCGGTCCAAGCTGCTGGTCGGCCCATGGACACATCGCATGTTAGGCAGCGCCGATCCTTTCGGCGATGTCGACTTCGGGCCAGCAGCAGCGGTTGATCTTACGGGCGTCCACCTCCGCTGGTACGACCGGCGCCTGAAGGACCTGGCCAACGGTTTCGACGACGAGCCGCCGCTGCGGCTGTTCGTGATGGGCGCCAACGTTTGGCGGGACGAGCGCGCCTGGCCACTCGAGCGCACGATCTTTTCGCGCTACTACCTCCATAGCGGTGGGCGGGCGAACTCGCTGTTCGGCGACGGCACGCTCAGCACGCAGTTGCCCGATGACGAGCAAGCGGACACCTTCGTCTACGACCCCGCCCGGCCGGTGCCGACGCTGGGCGGCCAGAGCCTGTTCGTGGATAACGGCGGCCCGCGCGATCGACGGCCGGTCGAGCGGCGGGATGACGTGCTGGTCTACTCGACGCCGGCGCTGGATCGGGACGTCGAAGTCACCGGGCCGGTCGAGCTGGTGCTGTACGCCGCGTCGAGTGCCGTCGACACCGACTTCACCGCGACACTTGTTGACGTCCATCCCAACGGTCATGCGATCCATGTGTGTGAGGGAATTCTGCGAACGCGTTTCCGCGAGTCACTGGAGGAGCCGAGCCTGATCCAGCCCGGCCATGTCTACACATACCGCGTATCCCTGTGGGAGACAAGCAACGTCTTCCGGGCCGGGCACCACATCCGATTGGAGGTGTCTTCGAGCAATTTCCCGCGCTTCAACCGCAACCTGAACACGGGCGACGACCTGGGCACCGGGACGCGGCTGGAGCTGGCACACCAGACGATCCCGCACACGCCGGCCTACCCGTCGCACCTGCTGCTGCCTGTCATCCCGACCTGACGAGGGCGGACCGAGAAACCTGGGGGGATGCGATCGAGGCTGTCCGCAGCTAGGCGCCTACGTGCGTGAAGCGGGCTGCCGAAAGAAAAGCAACCGGCTGATTCGTGCGCCCATCGACAGCCAGATCCGCGAGTACTTCGCCTATCACCGGCGCGAACTTGAAGCCATGTCCGGAGAACCCGCACGCATACACGACGCGCGAATCATGCGGGTGCTTATCAACTACAAAGTTTTTGTCGGGCGTCATCGTGTACAGACAGGTCAGCGTTGCGGTGACCTGGCCGCGTGCCCCCGGCAGGTAGCGCTCGAGCACTCCCATGAACATCGCGATCTCCTCGGCGTCGACGCCGCGTCGAACGGTGTCTGGTGTACAGACTTCGCCGACGTCGTGTCGGCCGATCTTTAACCCGTGATCGGGCATCCCGTAGTACTCGCCTTCCGGCACGGCGATCGCATAGGTCGGGCAACTCTCAGGCGCGTACAGCTCGGGCCGCGTCGGCGCGACGAAGATATTCACCACTCGTCGCACGCTAAGCGGCAAGCCCAACTCAGACAGGATCGAGCCGGCCCAGGGCCCAGCCGTCACGATCAAACGATCGGTGGTGTAGCTCGCCACATCCGTCTGCACCCGTAGCCCGGCCCGATCAACAGCCCACTGGCGGACCGCTTCACCGTGGTGCATCTGCGCTCCGTAGCCGTCCGCAAGCGCCAGCAGCGTCGCCAGACAACGTTCGGCATGGAGCACGCCACCACTCGGCTCGAACACCGCGGTCAGGTCGCCGTCGAGCCGAAAGCCGGGGAACCGCTGACTGACCTCCGCCTGTGCGACAACCTCGAACGGAAGGCCGAAGCGTGTTCCGCTTGAGATCGTTCCGGCAATGAACTGGCTCTCCGGCGCGCCCAGCAGCAAGCTGCCCGTCACGCGCAGCAGAGCTTCTCCGGACTCCGCTTCGAGCCGCTGCCAGGCGGTGTAAGCGCGTTCGACCAGCGGCACGTACTCCGGCGCCTGGAAGTAGGCCTTGCGAATCGCGCGACTGGTACCGTGCGACGATCCGCGCGCGTGCCCCTGCTCGAACGCATCCAGCCCGAGCACGCGCAGGCCGCGACGGGCGAGCTCGTACAGGGCGGCGCTGCCCATGATTCCGAGCCCAAGGACGACCGCGTCGTAGCTCAGATCCCCTCCGGCTAGTCACCCGTCAAGGCTGATCGGGGGTTGTCCACGGTCAATGTTTGGATCTGCTCGTCGCTCAGCCCCGCCTGCCGCAGGCGGGGCACAAAACCTGTCAGAACGTAGTCGTAGCCTTGTCCCCCGTACGCTCGGAGGTGGGGCTTCATGCACACGTCATGTGACAGCAATATGCGATGCAGAAAGCCCTGATCGATCAAGCGTATGACCCAATTCAAGCGTTGCTCGATATCCCACTCGTAGAAGCCACGGCCGATTGAATCGAACTGCACGAAGGCGCCACGGCGAGCGACCGCGGCGTGGAAATCAGGGTGCGGATAGAAATCGCAGTGACCAATGATCACCCGGCCCAGATCGACACCCTCATCTTCGAGGATGTCGAGTTGCGCCAGTCCGACCGGTGAGCGAACGCCGTGCGTCGTGATCGTTACACCGGTCTGCTCGTGTGCTCTCGCCGTGGCGCGCAGCACGCGCTCCTCGGCCGGCGACACGTAGTGCACATCGGCTCCAATCTCGCCGATGATCCCGGCGCGAATGCTGGTGTCGTCGACACCGACCATGAGATCGCGCACGATCTCGTCGGCGATCGCATTGGTAGTGCGCTCGTAGATGCTGCGGTCGTAGAACGGCTCGCGGTACCAACCGGCGCCCATGACCACGTTCAGGCCGGTCGCGCGCGCGATCTCGACCAGCGCACCGGGATTGCGACCCAGCCCGCGATTGGTCACCTCGACTACCGTTGCACCGCCGGCGCGGCCGAAGTAGCCGAGCTCCTGAATCGCTAGCGGCACCTCGTTGAGTACCTGACTCGCGTCGCGCGTAACGCGACACAGATCGAGGATCAGGTGCTCATGCGTGAGTGTCACGCCCAGCTGGTCGGCCGGAACGGGACCGAGAACGGTGACGACGTCAGTCACCAGCAACGACTCCCTCCACATACGAGCGGGGCACCGAGCTCTGTACCGCGAGTGGCAGAGCCGAGGGGATGTGCTGGCCGAGGTACTCCAGTACTTCCGCCGAGCTGATCTCGTCGGCTCCCTGCGGGCCAACGATCACGACCTCGTCCCCCCGCCTGGCCTCAACCCCGGTCAGGTCTACGCGCGTGTGTTCCAGTGAGACGCCCAGCACAGGGACACGACGGCCGTTGACCAGGACTCGTCCACAGTTCACCAGCGGCATGCCATCAGAGATGCCGAAAGGGAACACCCCGATGGACATCCCCGGCTGGATTGCAAACGGCGCCTGGTCGATGAAGGCCGCCCGATGTAGCGTTTTGACCTGCACCAGCCGACTCTTCAGAGCGCGCAATGCGGGGCGTAGATCAAGCGGCGGCTGGCGTGGCCCAGCCGGGTACATGCCGAAGAGGAGGTGGCCTGGATCGACCGCGTTCAGGTTCATCTCATCGGTTTGCATCAGGACCGCGCTCGAGGCCGCCATCCTGATTGATGGCTCGATGCCCGCTTCGCGCAGCGCCTCCAACGCCCGTGCGAAGCTGTCAAACTGCCATTGGATATATGGACTGACATCCTCTGTTCGCGCGTGAGGCGGCACATGCAGGTGGGTGTACACGCCAACCAGCTCGAGGTTGCGCAGCTTGCGTAGCTCCGTCGCAATGGACGGCATGTCCTCGGGCGAGGCACCCATTCGCTCGAGCCCGACGTCGACCTTCAGGAACGCCCGCAGGCAGCCCTTCGCGTGGCGTGCGTACATTTGCGCATCCGCGACATCCAGCAGAGTCGGCATGAGGCCGTACTCCTGCATGGCAGCCACAACGTCGGCGCTCGCGGGTGTGCCGCCGTATAGCAGGATGGGAACGTCGATTCCGCGTTGCCTGAGTGCAACCGCGTGATCGACCTCCACCATTGCCAGGCCATCGGCTCCCGCCGCGACGACCGCGTCCGCCACGCGGTCAATCCCGAAGCCATACGCGTTGGCCTTGAGGGCGGCGAAGAGTTGGACGTCGCTGCCGATACGCTGCCGCAAGCGGCGCACGTTGTGCGCAATGGCGTCGAGATCGACTTCGAGGACATTGGGACGCACTAGCGGCTCGGTCCGGTGGTCGCGACATCGTTGATCCCCAGCGGCTCCGCCGAAACCTGGTGGTCGGCGACTGCCTCGTCCGGCGAGATCAGCAGATTGCCGTGTCCGTCGACCGTCGCGTGGTGGCCAGGTGAAACTACCGTGGTGGCATCCATCTCCTCCACGATCGCTGGACCGCTCACGCGTGCTCCGTTACCCAGCCTGTACCGCAGGTAGATCGGGCAATCGAGAAAGCCGTCGGCTTCTGAAAAGTAGACCTGCCGATGGGTCCGAGGCTCAGGCAAGCGATCTTCGGACTGGGCCGCCAGCGTACGCAGTCGGGGCTTACGAATCTTGCCGGTGGCGGTCAAGCGAACGTTGACCAACTCGGTGGGCTCGCCCGGAGTGCTGTGCCCGTAAATGCGGCGATGCTCGTCGTGGAAGAGATCAATTGACGCCTGGAGGACCCTGCCATTGAGCTCCGCGGAGGACATGGTGACAGTCAGCGCGTGCGATTGGCCAACGTAGCGGATGTCCACCTGGCGGGTGAACTCCATGTCGTTCGCCGGGATATCCTCACGAGCGAGCAGGTCACGGCCACGCGTCAGGAGATCGTCGAAGATGCGGCCGAGGTCGACGAGGTCGACCGCGTCGGTTCGCCGCATGCGCGTGACTGCGAAATCGTGCTTCAGGTCGGTCACCAGCAACCCCATGGCACTGAATACGCCGGGTGATGGCGGGATTAAAATGCGCCGCATCCCTAGCTCGGCCGCGAGGCGGTTGGCGTGCACCGGACCGCCGCCACCGAACGCGACTAGCACGAAGTCGCGCGGATCGTAGCCGCGCTGGACGGAGATCAAGCGCAGCGCGTTGACCATCGCCGCATTGGCTATCTCGATGATGCCATTGGCTGCTTCGACCGTGGTGATATCCAGTGGCAGGGCGCACCGCTCGTGGATCGCTCGCGTCGCTGCCTCGACGTCCAGCTCCATGTCACCACCCAGGAAGTAAGCGGGGTCCAACCGACCGAGCACCAGGTGGGCGTCGGTGACCGTCGGCTCAGCGCCCCCGCGACCATAGCAGGCCGGTCCAGGCTCAGCACCGGCTGACCGTGGCCCCACACGCAGCACGCCGCCGGAGTCCACCCAGGCGATCGAGCCGCCACCGGACCCGATTTCGACCAGGTCGATGACCGGAGTGGTGATTGGATAACCCGAGCCGCGCCCGATGCCCAGTCCAGCGGAGGCCTTCGAGCCCACCTCATACTCTTTGGTAACACTGGGCATGCCGCGTTGGGTCAGGCCCATCTTGGCGGTCGTGCCGCCCATGTCGAATGAGATGACGTCCAGGTAGCCGAGCAGTCCCCCCAGGTGAGTCGCGGCAATGACACCCGCCGCTGGACCGGACTCCACCAGAAACACCGGCTTTTCGGCCGCCGCCTCGGCGGTAAGCACCCCACCGTGCGACTGCATCACCAGCAAGTCGGCCGTCAATCCGCGGGCCCGAAGGCGGTCCTGGATGGAGGTAAGGTAGCGCCGCGCGACCGGCCGCACCGCGGCATTGATGGCGGTCGTGCATGCGCGGAAGTACTCGCGAATTTCGGGAGCGATGTCCGACGAGATCGACAGCACCACCTCCGGGAACTCCTCGAGAATGATTTCCGCCGCTCGGCGCTCGTGGGCACCATTCAGATACCCGTGCAGGAAGCACACCGCGATCGCTTCGACGCCCTCTGCCTTGAGGCGCCGCGCCGCGGTTCGCACAGCTTGTTCATCGAGCGGTCGCAGGATGGCCCCGGTTGCGTCCAGGCGTTCGGGCACCTCCATCGACAGATAGCGCGGCACAAGCGGCTTCGGCTGGTCGAACATGAGGTCATACAACGCGGGCCGCATCTGGCGCTGCATCTCGAAGATGTCGCGGAATCCTTCCGTGGTAATGAACCCGGTGCGTGCGCCAGTGCCCTCGATGATCGCATTGGTGACGACGGTCGTGCCGTGCACGATGTAGGACACGGCACTTTCGGGAATCGCCGCGTCGCGAAGTAACCGCACGGTCGCGTCCAAGAAGCCGACTGCTGGGTCGCGTGGCGTTGACGGGACCTTCTTGATCCAGGTCTCGCCTGTATACTCGTCGATCAGGATTGCGTCCGTAAAGGTGCCACCGATGTCGACTCCCAGTCGATAAGTCGCGGAACTGGCGGTGGTCATGAAGTTGTCTGCGACGCCGCGGACGCCCGCAGCCGAGCGGTCTCGGCCGGGTCAAACGTCCAGGTCGCCGGATCCACGACTACGCCGTACAGGTCACGCGCGCGGTCCAGGCTAACTTTTTCGTTGCGGACGTCCTGGACGACCAGCGCCGGGTCGCGCTCAAACGGTGGCCCATATCCGCCGCCACCCGACGTGCGATAGCTGACGACGTCGCCGGCCTTGAGTTGGATTGTCGCCTTCGTCCCCAGGTGACGTGCTTCCTCGCCTGGATTCAGGATGTACTCTGCCAGCTTGCCGGGAAGTCCACCGAAGATGCCCCATGGCTCCTGCTTGGCGCGGTCTGCCAGGATCGTGAACGACGCATCGTGATCGACAAACTGGTAGTCGCGCTGCACGCCCAGACCGCCCCGCCACTGGCCCGGTCCGTCGGAATCGTCCACCAGCCCGTAGCGCACGAAGCGGATCGGATAGGCATACTCTGTCTCCTCGATCGGCGCGTTCTCCGTATTCTGGATGTGGCCCTGCACGGCATCTGGACCGTCCTTGCCGTGGCGACCGCCGAAGCCGCCGGCGACCGTTTCGAGGTAGCAGTAGTACTCGCCGCTGCGTGGGTCGACGCCACCGAAGCCGGTGTGGCAGATCATGGCCTTGCACCCGGCCGCCACGCGCTCTGGCATGAGCTGCGAGATCGCCAGGAAAATGACATCGACCAGTCGAATCGCGGTCTCCCAACCACCGACCACAGGTGACGGGTACTCGCAGTTCACGACCGTACCACTGGGCGCATTGATGGACAGCACGCGATAGAAGCCGGCGTTCACGGGCACATCCGGATCGGTCAAACACTTGAGCGCAAACGCGCACGCGGCAAAGGTCTGCGAGTACGCCGAATTCACCGGCGCGCGGCGCTGCGGGTCACTTCCGCTAAGGTCGAAGTGGACCCCGTCGTCGCCGATCTCGATGCGCACCTGCAGGCGCACCGGCACGTCAGTCAGGCCATCATCATCCAGAAAGCCGACCGCCTCGCATGTGCCGCGCGGGAGTTGGGCGATCTCCGCGCGGGCGCGGCGTTCCGTATACGCCAGCAGCTCGTCGACGTACTCCGCGACCGCTTCGGTACCCAGCCGTTCCACGAGCTCGCACACCCGTAGTACGCCGGTGCGGTTGGCGGCCACCTGAGCGCGAAAGTCGCCGGCGGTCTCGCGTTTGGCGCGTACCTGGGCCATGACCAGTTTGAAGATGTCTGGAACGATGTCTCCGGCTTGGACCAGCTTTACGCCGGGAATCTGGATTCCCTCCTGGTAGATTTCCTGGAATGCGCCGATGGACGCCGGTGCACCACCGCCAACGTCGACGTGGTGGGCGAGGTTGGCCACGTAGCCAAAGAGTTCGCCGCGGTAGTAAATGGGCGAGATCAGCGTGATGTCGTTCAGATGCCCGCCACCACGGTACGGATCGTTGCACAGCAGTCCGTCGCCCGGGCCAAGGTTTGCCACGCCATATTCGCGCACCACCTGGGGCACCAATCTCGCCAGCGAGCCGAGGTGCGCTGGCTGGTTGAACGACTGGGCGATCGTGCGCAGCTCGCGGTCGAACAGGCCACACGAAAAATCGGCGCGCGTCTTGACGTTGGTCGAATAGGCGGACCGTCGCAGCGTGGCGGCCATCTCTTCGGTTGCGAAAACCAACGCATTGCGCACGACCTCGAACTTGATCGGGTCGAATGCGGTCGCTCGCCGTGTGATTTGCACCAGAGCTGGCTCCCACCCCCCTTGAGCTCGGACCACCCGCCAGGGCACCCGGCCATTGCGCAACAGTGTTGCCGTGGCAGCCTAGTGTGTCGTGCTGGGCGTGTCAATCACACGTCGCCAGAGCATGCCTGTAAACTCGTGCCGAGGGGCAATGACGACTACCCGACCAGCATCGCGACCTGCCTCGGCCGACATCTTGGACGACGCCAGTTCGCTGCCACGCTTCGGGATTCACGTATTCCGCGATGTTATGGTCCCGATGCGCGATGGCACCCGGCTGGCGACCGATATCCATCTCCCGGCGTTAAATGGCGAGGCGCTCGCCGGTCCTTTCCCAACCATCCTTGGCCGGACTTCCTATGACAAGAGCGATCCCACCATGTGGGTGCGGCCTGTCGCGGACTATTTCGTGCCGCGCGGGTACGCCGTGGTACTCCAGGATCTGCGCGGCCGCTATCGCTCGGAAGGTACCGGCCAGTACTTCCACGTCGCGAACGTGAATGAGGGCCGTGACGGCTTCGACACTGTCGCGTGGGTCGCCCGCCAGACATGGTCGACGGGAAGAATCGGCACGCTGGGCAGTTCGCACAACGGCATTGTCCAGCTGTGCATGGCGCTGCTCAGACCGGAGCACCTGCTCGCGATCTGGCCCGACGTCACGCCCACCAACACGTACGCCCATGTGTGTCGGGACGGCGGAGCCATGGCCATGCACACGCTCGGCCATCTCTTCCTGCACGGCCACGACAGCCAGGAGATTCGCGACAAACCGACCGAGCAGCAGGCATTCGTCGAAGCCATGGAGGATTTTCGCGAGTGGGTCTGGCGCACTCCATTCAAGCCCGGCCAGACGCCGCTGGCCGTGGTGCCAAATCTCGAAAAGACGCTCTTTGACTACTACTACCGCGGCGCTTATGACGAGTGGTGGTCGCAGGAATGTCTTGATCGCGAACGCTTTTACGACAAACACAAAGACATCCCCGGCACCTACAGTGGCGGCTGGTACGACCCGCTCTCGACCTCCACGACGACGTACTACACCGCCATGGCCAGACAGAACACCTCGCCCCAGCGGCTGGTGATGGGACCCTGGACCCATCAGGGCATGACCAGAGGTCTGTCATACGCGGGCGACGTGGAATTCGGTCCCGACGCGCGCTGGGGCATCGATCGCTACAACGCCGAGCGGCTACGCTGGTTCGACCACTGGCTGAAAGGTCTCGACACCGGCGTGGAGGACGATCCCCCGGTACGCATCTTCGTGATGGGCGGAGGCGATGGCCATCGCACGCCGGACGGACGGCTGTTCCATGGCGGTCACTGGCGCGACGAGCAAGAGTGGCCGATCGCCCGCACGCGCTACACCAGGTACTACTTGCGCGCCGGCGGCCTGCTGTCGACAGAGCGCGGCGAGCCAGGTACGCCACCTGCGCGCTACGCATTCGATCCCAGCCACCCGGTGCCAACCCTGGGTGCCAACGTGTGTGCGTTCTACGAGATGGTGCCGGTCGGCGAAGGCATGAACGCGGATATGGTGGTGCCCAGGGCGCGCATGCGCAGCATCGTCACCGAAGGCCCGACGCACCAGAAGGAGGAGCCCGGTGTTGTCGGAGCGCGGCCGCCGTATCCGACGCTAGCCGAACGCCCGGATGTGCTGGTCTTTCAGACGCCCGTCCTCACGCAGGACATCGAGATCACCGGCCATATCGTGGCCGAACTCTGGGTGGCGTCGTCGGCCATCGACACAGACTTCACGGCGAAGTTGGTCGATGTCTATCCGGGCAACCCCGACTTTCCGTCTGGCTACCACATGAACCTGGTGGACTCAGTCATTCGCGCGCGCTTCCGCGACGGCTTCGACTCCGAGCATTTCCTGACCCCCGGTGAGGTCTGCCGCGTCACGATTCAGCTCGGTCCCGTGAGCAACCTGTTCAAGGCAGGTCACCACCTGCGACTCGACATTTCAAGTAGCAACTTTCCACGCTTCGACGTCAATCCCAATACGGGCGAACCGATGGGCCGCCACACCCACTCTGTGGTGGCCCACAACTGCGTCTGCGTCGACCGAACGCATTCGTCGCACATCGTGCTGCCGATCGTCCCGCCCTCGTCAAGCCACCGCGCGTAGAGCCCGCTCGGCGGCGCGGATGGTCTCGTCGACATCTGCATCGGAGTGCGCCGTCGATATGAGCCATGTGCCGCGACTGGTGCGTTGAGACCAGAAGATTAACGAGCTCAGCGACAACCGGCTGAGTGGCACGCGGCGGCTTCTGGTGCAGACTACAGAACGCGTGGAGCTTCAAGGTGTTGCCTCGACTAACTGTCGCTAGACCCCAGGCAGCGATCGGGTGGGCCATCAGTTTGATACGACAAACTAGCGCCGGCTAAGCGCACCCCGACGGGGCTGGCGAGGCGTCCGACACCTGGGAAGGCCTACCTTCGGTACCCTGCGGCATCACCCTCAGGAGAGAGCCAGCATGACCGATCTGGGTATCGGCATCATCGGGGCGGGCTACATGGCCCGGACGTTTGCCGAGTGCCTGGCCAAGTACACGCAAGGCGGACGTTTGCGCGCTGTCGCGGGCGGGACCCGAGCCCCGGCCACCGCGGCTGAGTTCGACGTGCCGGCGCTCGGCTCGGTGGCGGAGTTGATCGAGCGTCGCGACGTCGACGTTGTGATCGTCACTTCTCCTCACGCCGACCACCGCGATCAGGTCATCACCGCGGCCCGAGCCCACAAGCACGTCTTCCTCGAAAAACCAATGGAGGTTTCGGTCGCGCGATGCGATGAGATGATCCAGGCCTGCGACCGGGCCGGTGTCACTCTATGTCTCGCCCACGTCCTGCGCTGGCGCGGCTCACCTCGGCGTGGCAAGGAGGTAATCGACGCGGGCAGGATCGGCCGAGTCCAGATCATTGACTTCACCTGGCGCGACGTCCGGAGGTCCACCGAGGAGAAGGCATGGATTCTCGACCCCGTTCACGGCGGGTTCTTGCTTGACGCCGGCGTGCACGTCTTCGACTTGATGCGCTGGTACGCGGCGGCCGACGCCAGCCGCGTGTTCGCGACGATCACCAGGTTCAGCGACACTCCCACAATAGCCCCGACGGCGATGGTTCACGTCCAGTTCGCGAACGGCGTTGTGGGTATCTTCCGCGGCTGCATCGAGCTGCCTGCGCCGGGCTTTCGCGAGCCGCTGCAATGTATCCAGGTGGTCGGCTCGGATGGCCTCCTCCAGATCAACCCGTATGGGAAAGTCGACGCGGCGGTTGGCGGGACATGGGAGACGGTCTGGGAGCAGCCCCCCATCGACTTCACCGTGAACTATCTGAACCCGGTCCGGCTCGAAGCGTTCGCCGCGGAGCTGCAGGATTTTCTCGACAGTGTCCGAAATCGTCGCCAGCCGTTCGCGACCGGGCAGGACGGACGGGCCGCGGTCGAGATCGCGGAAGCCGCGAATCGTGCGAGCCAGACCGGCGAGGCAATCGCGTTGCCCTTCTCTCAGGGAGGTGTGTGATGCTGACGCTCGACCCAGCCCACTTGCGCGACGCGTCGCAGAGGATCTTCGAGGCCGCCGGAGCCCCTTCAGAGGTCGCGGCACAGATGGCCGAGTTCCTTGTCGAGAGCAACCTCGTAGGTCACGACTCCCATGGCGTGATCCGCATCCCGGCTTACTTGCAGGCGATCAGCGACGGACTCATCGTTCCGGACGCTCGACCCGAGGTCACCGAAGAGACCGCCACGAGCGCGCTGGTGGACGGCAAGGACGGGTTCGGGCACATCGCCGCCGCGTTCGCGACCGACATCGCCGCGCGCAAGGCCAGAGAGAGCAAGGTGGCGGTCGTGTCGGTTGTTCGCTGCAACCACATCGGACGGCTCGGCGAGTGGGCGAGCCGCGCCGCCCGTCAGGGAGTGGTCGCGATTGTCACTGTTGGAGGGGGCGGCGGTCCGGGCATCGCTGCTCCGTATGGGGGTACGGCGCGGGCGCTGGGCACGAACCCGATCAGCGTGGGCATGCCAGCCGGCGAAGGCGAGGAACTGCTGGTCGACTTCGCGACTACGGCGATGGCCGAGGGGAAGGTCCAGGTCGCGCGGGCCAAGGGCGCCTCACTGCCGCCCGGGGTCCTGCTGGACCGCGAGGGTCATCCCAGCACCAACCCGGAGGATCTCTACAGCGGAGGCATGCTGCTGCCGTTCGGGGGGCACAAGGGCTACGGGCTGGCGCTGGTCGTCGAACTCCTCGGCGCGGCGCTCACGCCAGGTCAGCGGCACAATCGCGGGGCGCGGTCCGGCGGGGCCGTCATTATCGCGGTCGACGCCGCCGCGTTCCGTCCTCTCGCAGAGTTCGAGGCGGCGGCGATGGAGGCGCTCGGCCGAGTCAAGGCGATCCCACCGGCGCCGGGCTTCGCCGAAGTCCTGGTCCCAGGTGAGCCAGAGCGGCGCACCCGGGCCGAGCGGTTGCGAACCGGCATCCCGCTCCCCGAGGTCACATGGCATGAAATAGTGGACGCTGCGCGAGGGCTCGGGGTGGAAGTCCAACGGGATCATTTCGATGAACCTCCTGTCGGTAAGTTGTGATCGTCCGACGCAGGCCACTCTCGGCTCGCTGCCATCGCACAAACACCCACTACCCGCCTGATGACCCGCCCGCTGCCCCGAGGGCGGCAAAGTGGGCGGGTTCCCAGGCGGGCAGGCCCAGACGCGGTCGGGACGGAGCCGTCGTGGTACGCTGCGCGGCCGAGCGCGCCAGTGACCGTGGCGCGTCAATCAGGATTCACGTATGCCGCAGGCTTCGGTAGCAATCTTCGCTGACCTGCTACGCCAGCGCCGCCTGGCGGCGGGACTGACGCAGGAGGCGCTTGCCCATGATCATCGATCCGATGCTGCTGCGGATGCGTTGATCGCGCGCTTGCAAATGGCCGGCAACCACCTCAGTCGACGACTGGGGTTCATTCCGCCCGACGACGCGGTCGACGGCCGAGCCGTTTCGGCCCCTTTTCGATCAGGACGGTGTGCACGCCGTCGATGCTGCTGACGGTGATCGACAAGTCGGTGATCGGCTCTAAGTGACCTGTCGGCCGATCGGCCGTGCGACCGCAAGAGGCAATTGGCGGTCATCGGCCACAGGATGGCGCTGAAGGGGACGCAGCCACGGCTAAACACATCCGCCGAATGCCGTCACGTGTCACTAGCAAGCGCCTGCAGGTGGTCTGGCTGGCCGGCGAATCCGCGATTTCGGAGCGTGCTTGTCCGGCACGCCACTTTCCAGCGGCTTGCCGGAGCAGTGAACGCGCTGCAGACACATGGTTAGCTTGGCCACGACCGTCTGAGAATCCGTCCAACTCCGATGGAAGCGCCGCAGACTACTTGGTGCGGTCGTCTACGATCGTGCGGTCGAAGTCGGTTGGACGTGGGCGACCACGGAAGGAAGGACACGGCGATGCGACTCGTTCGGTATCAGATGGAGGATCGGCGCCCCCGGCTTGGTCTGCTCGAACATGGCCAGATCTATGACCTCGAGTCGGCGTCGGGAGGTCGGGCCGCCGGCGGTGATATGAGAGCCTTCCTGTCTCAGGGACGGGAGGTGATCGACGAGGTGGCTTCGGCGGCGCGCGCTGGGCGACGCGTTCAGGAGGACAGCGTGAGGCTTCTCGCCCCGATCGTGAACCCCGGCAAACTGATCGCAGTGGCCGGCGGTTATTACGAGCATGAGGGTGCCAAACCGCTCCGGCCCGACGCGCTGCCGCTCCTGTTCGCCAAACGGACCGACGACATAAAGGGCCCCGGCGATCCGATTACGATCTGGCGAGTTTCGCCCGGCGTGATCGACGAAATCGAGGTGGCGATCGTCATCGGCAAGGAAGGCAAGGACATTCCTCGCGACACAGCGATGGAACACGTCTTCGGCTACACGATCTGCAACGACGTCTCTGGCCGTGAGCTCGCGGTTCCACCGCCCGGCCGGCGCGACAAGGAGATGGACGCGTTCATCGACTGGCTCAACGGCAAATGGTTGGACGGATTCGCGATTCTCGGGCCGGCAATTGTGACAGCGGACGAGGCAGGCGACCTCGGAGATGTCCGGATTGTCAGCCGAATCTCCGGCGAGGTTCGCGTGGACGGATCGACGAAGAACGTCAACATCGCGTGGGAAGAGTTGATCGCGTTCACTTCGCGGCTGATGACCCTGCGGCCAGGCGACATCATCACCACCGGTATGCCGCACGGAATCGGCGAAGAGATCATGCTCAAGCCCGGCGATACGGTTGAGGGCGAGATCGAGCGTCTCGGCGTGCTGCGCAACCCGGCTGTTGCGGAGGCGTAGCCTGCATTAATTACGGCGATCGCATCCGGCGGTCCTGGGTTGCCCTGGCTAGTTAGCGCGCTGCGGTTGCGGCCCGCGGAGCAGCGACCCGGACAGGCACGTTGCCACGTGCCTGCGACTCGAGAATCGCCTCGGTGATCGCGACTGTTCGTCGCGCCGACTCAGCCGAACTCGCGGTTTCTCGGCCGGTCTCGATCGCAGCGATCAGGTCGAGCAGAGCGGCCTGAATGCCGGCCACAGTCCAGTTGGGCGACAAGCGCTCGATGCGAGTGACCGGTGGCTTCGATCGCAGATCCTCGCTCTCGAACGTGATCAACCGGAATCCCTCCGCATCGAGCGAGATTCGACCGCGCGCGCCGATGAGGTCGACACGGACCTCGGGCACCGTGTCCTTCATGCCAGTGACATACGCTCGCACGCCGTTCGCGAACGCGACGTAGTAATTGGCCCCGGGGTCGGTTGAAGGGTCGGTGCCGCCATCGCCTCGATACACGGTGCCGTAGTCGGAGAAGCCGGGCTCGAGTTCGGCTACCACCCAGTCCGGATCCGCCTCGGCGTAGTAGTTGAGGAGGTCGATCATGTGGGTGTGATTCCGGAACAGCATCGCACGGGGTCCGCCTATCTGGAGCACGATCTGCGACAGTCGCCCGATCGCGCCCGATCGGACAACGCGGCGCGCTTCCACGAATTCAGGCATCCACCGCCGCGTGTAGTCGACGCAGATCGCGACCCCTGAATTGGCCGCGGCCGCGATGATCTGGTCAGCCTCATCGAGGGACGTGGCCAGCGGCTTTTCGCAAAAGATCCCCCGCGCCCCGAACTCCACCGCGGCGAGCACTGGCGATGTGTGCAGGTGGTCGGGTGTGACGACGGCGACAATATCCGGCCGTTCGCGTTCGAGCAACTCTCGGTAGTCGTCGTAGACGCGCAGCCCCTCCCAGCGGCGGCTCCATTGCTCGACGAAGCGATCCCTGGCCGCGGCCACGATGTCACAGCCGGCAATCAGGTCGATCTCTGGGATCGTCGCCATCGCCGAAGCGTGGCTAAACGGTACGGCCGTGCCCAGCACGGGGTCCGATGCCGGCCGTGCGGGATCACCGGCGATCCAGCTGAGTCCAATGAGAGCGGTCCGATACCTCACACGATCCATCGAGAGTATGCTGCCATGACGGACCGTCAAACCTGCGGCGTGCGCCCAAAGCGGCGTTGCATCGAGGGGGCGGATCAGTCATCTACATCGTGGACTCAGCGTGCGCGTCAAACGTCCGACCTCCTCGGGTCGACGGCGTCGCGGATGCCATCACCGACAAAGTTGACGGCGAGAACGAAGACAACGATCAGGATGGCCGCGGGCGCCCACTGCCACGGTTCGCGGCTGAAGACGCTGATCGAGCGGGCGTTGTTGAGGAGGTTGCCCCAGCTGGGCGTTGGTGGCTGGACCCCCAGGCCGAGGTAGCTCAGCGCGGCCTCGAGAAGGACGTTCGTGGCCACCGCGATGCTCGCGAAGACGAGCAGCGGCGCGATCGAGTTGGGAAGAACGTGGCGCAGGAGAATCGCGCGATCCGTGGCTCCCAGCACTCTCGCCGCCACCACGTAATCAGCCTCGCGTAGCTGCAGGATCTGGCCGCGGATGATCCTTGCTGGGATCGGCCAGGTGATCAGGGCAATGAGCGCAATGATGTTGCCGATGCCCGGTCCTACGAAGGCAGCGGCCAGCAGCAGCAGGATCCAGAGCGGAAAGCTCATGATCACGTCGACCACGCGCATAATCGTGAAGTCAAGGCGGCGGAAGTAGCCGGCGAGCGAGCCGACGACGAGACCAATTGCGGTCGAGAAGAGGGCGGATACGAGCCCGACCATGAGGGAGATGCGTCCACCAATTAGCGTCCGCGCGAAGACATCCCTGCCGAGCGCGTCAGTTCCGAACCAGTGGACCGGGCCGGGTGGCTGATGCCCCTGGCCGAGACCCAGATCGAACGCTTGCTTCTGCGGAGCGAGAATCGTCCCGGCCAGCAGGATGGCGATCACAAGCACGCCTGCCATCGCCAGGCGGTGACGACGGAAGCGGAGCAGCGTCCGACGGAGTGGGGACCGTTGGCGGGCGATCGGCCGAGCGGGGGTGACGGCGCCCGGTGAGCTCAGTACCTGATGCGTGGATCGGCCACCGCGTATGCAATATCGGTGAGCAAGTTTGCCCACAGAACGGCGAAGGCAAAGAACAGAGCGATGCCCATGATTACCGGGAAGTCCCGCCCGTTGGCCGCTTCCACGACCCGGAGTCCGAGGCCGGGCCAGGTGAAGACCGTCTCCGTGATCGCGGCGGCGCCGACCATGTCCGGGAGATAGACCCCAACGACACTCAGGATCGGGATCAAGGCATTGCGCAAGGCGTGCCGCACGACGACAGTACGGTTCGGCAGTCCCTTCGACTCAGCGGTTGTGATGTACGGCGAGTGGATGACCTCGAGCATTGCCGTGCGCGTGTATCGCATGAAGATGGCTACATAGCCGAAGCCAAGAATCATCATGGGCAGCGCGAGGTGCGCAAGAAAGTCCGGGATGGTGAACGGCTTGGCGGCCGTCTGCATGCCGCCGATGGGAAAGATCCCGAGGAGCAAGCCAAAGACATACAGCCCGCCGATCCCGGCCAGAAACGATGGCGTCGAGATGCCCAGGAAGGCGATTCCGGTGAGCTGAAAGTCGAGCCAGGAGTACTGGCGGAGCGCAGAAAGTACTCCCAGCGGGATTCCGAGGAGCACCCCGAGGAGCAGTGCCGTGAGCATGAGCGAGCCAGACGCCAGCAGACCGTTCCACACGATGGTATTAACGGGCACGCCGCTGATCGCCGAGTAGCCCAGGTTCCCACGCAGCGTCTGCCCCAACCAGGCCAGATAGCGGATCGGGAGCGGCTGGTCCAACCCGAGTTGATGCGCCATCAGCTGGCGAAGCTGCTGGTTGCCAGCCATCTCCGGACGCAGGTACGCGTCGACCGGATCGCCCGGCGCCAGGGCGACGAAGACAAATACCAGCACCGTGATCCCGAAGAGGATCGGGATCGCGATGAGGACTCGACGCGCGATGTACGTTGTCATGCGACCGAGGAAGTGTGGCGGAGGCCGGGTCTTGAGCTCCGGTCCCCGCCCACATCAACGAGGACAGCAACCCCTATTGCTTGATGGACCAGGTCTCGGCGGCATCGTAGTAGGAGCCGCCGCCGGGAGCCGGGGTCAGTTGGAAGTTCTCAACCTTGTTGTTGACGATCCAGTAGCGGGTCGTCTGCCACATGATGTTCCACGGCATATCGTCTGCCAGCACTTTGCACAACGACTGATAGGTGGCCGCCCGCTGTGCCACGTCGAAGGACGACCGGCCCTGATTGACTAGCGTGTCGACCTCGGGGTTCGAGTAGGTGTAGCCCTTCCATCCGTTGTTGCCGGCGCCCGACTCCTGCGAGGCCGTCGACAGGAAGTACGTCGCGGCGATATTGCCGTCCGGGCCGTTCTGGGCACCGATGAATGAAACCTGGGACGCGCCCTGGTTGTAATACTGGTTGGTCCAGGCGGCCGAGTCCATCTGCTTGATGGTGACGTTGAAGCCGATGTCGGCCCAGTTCTGCTGGATGGCCGTCATGACGTTCAGCGACAACGGATCGTTGTAGTACGTGTCGAACGTGAAGGTTGGCAGCGACCCCAGATCCACGCCCGACTGTGCGATCAGCGCCTTCGCCCTGTCGGGGTCGTAATCGTACATCTCGGTGTCTGGTCCCAGGTACGCGGGGTTACCGAAGAGGCACGGCAGCGTTTGCCCCTTCCCGTTGTACAGGTTGTCGATGATCGACTTGCGATCGATCGCGACTTCCATGGCCTGCTTGAAGAGTTTGTTACCGAATGCCGGGTTGACGAGCGGGTTGAATACGACCACGTTGTCCACCTGCGAGGGGCCGGCGATGATCGTCGCGCTCGTATTGCTTTGCTCGCGGTTGACTTCGTCCGCGGTGACGTAGGTGAAGTCGATCTCCCCCTTATCGAAGGCGAGTAGAGCGGTCGCCGGGTCCTTGAACTCCCTTCGAACGATCTTGTCGAGGACCGGCTTGCCACGCCAGTAGCCGTCGTAGCGGCTGAGCTCCATGAACTGGCCGTCCGAGTAGTTGGTGATCTTGAAGGCGCCGGTGCCGACCGCCTGGCCCGGGGTGGTCCAGTACGGGCTCTTGGTGATCTGGTCGAGCGGTATCGAGCTGAGGGACTTCTTCTGAACGATCCACATCAGAGAGAGCGCGTCCAGCATGGCGGCGTTGGGCGTGTCCGTGGTGATCGTCACCGTCTGCGGATCAGGCGCAACCACCCCAGCCAGGGTTGTGCTCTTGCCGCTCTTCACGTCCGCGGCGCCTGTGATGTTGCTGATACCGCCGCCATACACGCAGCCCACTTTCGGGCTTTCGCACAGGGTCAGCGTGAAGACGACGTCGTCGGCGGTGAACGGTGATCCGTCATGCCAGGTCACGCCGGGCTGGAGGTGGAAAGTCCAGGTGAGCCCGTCATTGGTCGTCGACCACTCCCTGGCCAGCGCGGGCACAATCTGTCCATACCCGCCCGTCGTCATGTCGATGCTGTAAGTGACCAGCGGCTCATAGATCTTGCTGAGGAAGTGCTGGTCCCCGCCCGCGATCAGCGGGTTGGCGTTGGCGATGCCGACACAACACGGGCCAACCCACGCGCCCGTAAACGTGCCACCGCCGCTGCTGCCCTGGCTGAACGCGGCGCCGGCGGCAGTGGCCGGGCTCGACGGGACCACCGATAAGAGCAAGGCGAACAGTGCATTGAGGAGCGCAGACTTCCGCGCCCGGTCGCGCGCGAGATGACCAACCACGTGATGACCTCCCCTGACTTCAAAAAAGGGCCTTGAGCCGGCCGCGCGGCGAATGCGCGGAGAGTATCACCTTTGAGCTGTGCCGGGGCAGGCCCACGGCGGCGGCGTATCGTACGCACATCGGCACCGTGAGTACCGGTCGGAGGATCGTCCTCGAGACGACGGGCAAGATCAGGATCGAGTCATTCGAGCTGCCCCGCCCCGGGCCGCGCGACATCCTTATCCGGACCTGCCTGACGCAGGTCAGTGCCGGCACTGAGGTGAACGCCATCCGCGCCCGGCGTTCGGGAGCTCCCCTGGGCGAGGTCGCCGACCTGCCACTCGGCTACACGTCCGTCGGCGTGGTGGAGGCGGTCGGCCCTGAGGTCACGGGCTTCGCGCCGGGTGAGCGGGTCCTGGGCGATGGACCACACGCCAGCCACTGGCTGGTGACGCAGGCGGCGCCGGGAAGCGTGCACACTCAGGCTGAGCACAGTCTGCTACCCGTGCCGGATGAGGTCGACGACGCCTCGGCCGCGTTCGCGATTCTCGGCGACGTGGCCCTTCACGCTGTCCGGCGGGCGCAGATCGTGATCGGAGAATCGGTCGCCGTCCACGGCCAGGGCGTGGTCGGCCTGATCGCGCTGCGGCTGGCCCGCCTCAGTGGCGCCCACCCGCTCATCGGGGTCGATGTCGTCGGCGAGCGGCTGCGCGTTTCGAGGCTGTACGGTGCGAGCCACGTCGTCAATGCCACGTCGCAGGATGTCGCGGCGGCCATCCATGCGGCGACACGGGTGCCACGGCGCTTCGGCGGGGTCGCTGCTGCCGGCCTCGAGCCAACGTCAGGAGCCGACGCCCAGATCCACGCGACGTCCAGGATCGACGTCGTCCCGGCGATCCTGCACGCCGCGGCGGACCGCGGCCGGATCGTCATCGCAGGGGCGACTGCCGCGTGGCCCGATCCCGGCCCCACCGTCCCGCTCAGTCTCGACTTCCTGCTCCGCCGCGAGATTTCCGTCGTTGGCTCGTACGAGACCGGCGTTGCGCTCAGCCACCCCTACTGGCCGTGGACTCGCTCTCGCAACCACGCTACGCTGATCGATCTCATTCGCCGCGGTGAGCTTGACGTGCGTCCGCTGATCAGTCACCTCGTGCCATATAGCGACGCGCCCGCGATCTACGACCTGCTGGCGGCGGGCGCGGAGGGCTGGCTCAGCGTTGCATTCACCTGGACTGACTAATGGTTACTGCACTTCGTGAGACGAGGGAGGGCTTCAAGAGATGAACCGCGATCAGCTCCGACTCCTGATCCAGGGGCCTATTGCGACCGTACCAACCGCATTCGACGCTGCCTACGCCCTGGACACCGCGACGATGGCCGAGCTTACCGAATGGTGGGTACAACAGGGCCTGCGCACTGGAAAGTCGGTGCTCAAGGTGGCAGCCGCGATGGGCGAAGGTCCGGACCTTGACGATAGCGAATGGCCGAAGTTGCTCGAAACAGTTGTCACTGCTGCCAACGGCCGTGTCCCTGTGGTGTGCGGGCTGCGGACGAAGAACACCCTGCATACCATCGACGACGCACGTCGCGCCCGGGGCCTCGGAGCGGTTGGAGTCCAGATTGATCTTCCCATCTTTCATCACCCGACGCAGGATGACTACGTCCGCTACTTCACCGATATTTCAGACGCGATCGATATCGGCATCATCATCTACAACACGTGGTGGTTTGGCGCCGAATCAATCACCGCGCAAACGCTACTTCGTCTGACCGACGCGGAGCACGTCGTCGCCGTTAAATGGTCTACGCCCACGGATGCCGGTTACGACGACATGCGCCAGTTTTCCGGAATGTTCAATGTGATCGACAACAGCAACAATCCGGTGGGCTGCCACCGCAACGGGGGACGCGGCTATATCTCGTCGATTGTTCACGCGTGGCCAGAGCACGACCTGCGCATCTGGGAGTTGGTCGAGCAGCAGCGCTATGACGAGGCCAAGCAGCTCCTCGATCGGGTGAATGTCACGCTGCGGGCATTCGATGAGAAGCTGGCCAGGGAATCCGGCGGCTACCGCCTGCAGAAGGCATTGATGGAAGCGATTGGACGTCCGGTTGGCCCGCCCCGACCCCCGACCCTGCCGTTGAACGCGAGCCAACTGGCGGAGTTGCGCGACTTGATGCAACAGCTGAGCTGGCCTGGCGTCGCGGCGACGGCGGCAGTCCGATGAATACCAGCACGAACTGGCGCGGCGTATTGACCCCACTTGTCACACCCTTCGACGCTGACGGAGCGCTCGACCTGAGTGCTCTGGTCGCGAACCTGGAGTGGCTCTTCACTCGAGGCGCGAATGCTTCCAACACCGTCCTGCTGGCGGCCGGCTCCGGTGGTGACTTTTCTTCGATGAACCTCACCGAGCGCCAGCAGGTGATCAAGACGGTCGCGGAAGTCAACGCCGGACGCACGCCGCTGATCGCGGGAGTTCAAGCGCTGGACATCCGCGACTGCATCGCGCTCTGTCAATTCTGCGAACGCGTGGGCGTCGACGCAGTGCAGATCTCTGGACCCTTCTACTACGACGGGAGACCGGGCGATGTCGTGGCCTGGATCAACCAGGTTGCGCGCCACACGGGCGTCGGCTTTGCCGTCTACAACAACTGGTACACCGGTTACAACATGCCGCTCGACCTGGTGGACGAACTTCTGGAGATCCCCAACTGCATCGCCATAAAGTGGTCTTCGCCATCCATCGAGACATTCATGAGCGGTGTGCGACGTTTTCTGCCGCGGGCCGCCGTCGTCAACAACACCTTCCACACTATCGTTGGACACTTGCTGGGATGCCAGGTGTTCGTAAGCCACTGGCCGAACTTCTGTCCGGAGTTCCCGTGGCGCATCCAGGAGTTGATGGATTCCGGGCGGTACCGCGAGGCGCAGGCCGAGCTGGATCGTTTGATGGTGCCGTACGACGCGCTTGTCGCGCGCATCGCCAGCCAGACGGCGGGCGAAGGAGTATTCGTCCGGCCCGCCATGGCGGAAGCCGGCCTGCACGGCGGTTGGTCGCGGTTGCCGTCGCGTGACGACGTGGTGACGCCCGAGATCCGAAGCGGCTTCCGAGAGCTCCTGGCCCAGGCATCCACCACACTTGCGACGCGTTGACGCTCATCGAGCAATCGCGCTACGAAACGCCGCCGGGCACGCGCACAGCGTCAGTGGCTGGTTGTTCCTGCCGGTGCCGATGCGGCCGAGATCGAATTGCCACTGCTCGCGGCGCGCGGAAAAGTCGACGGCCCGCGGGCGCTCATTCTCGGCGGCGTGCACGGCGACGAGCCGGAGGGCATCAGCGCGGCCAGCGCCGTCTGGCGGGATCTCGACCTGGAGCAACTGCGCGGCGAAGTCCTGGTGGTCCCGCTGGCGAACCTGCCGGCCTGGGAAAACGGGACGCGCGAAAGTGGCATTGATGGGCTTAACCTTGCACGGGTCTTTCCAGGGTCATGCGATGGCTCCGCAACACAGCGCATCGCGTACGCCCTGACCGCGCTCATCGCCGAAGTGGACCTGCTGGTCGATCTGCATAGCGCGGGTCAGCACTACGCCATGCCGTTTCTGATTGGCGCGTACGCTGGCGACGACGAGCTTGGGCGTCGCTGCGCCGCGGCAGCACGCGCATTTGGCGCGCCGGTGTTCTGGGCCCACCCCGAGGTCGCGCCCGGCCGCTCACTTTCGGTTGCGATACAACGCGGCATCACCAACATCTACGCTGAATGCGGAGGGGGTGGACGCGTGAGAGCCGCGCATCACACCGGTTACCGCGTCGGTGTTCAGCGCGTACTTGCACATGCTGGGTTGTTGCCGCCCATGCCAGCGGCACCGGAACCGATGCTTGTGCTCCGCGGCAGCGGCGACATGGACACGCGGCTCACCGTGTCTCAGCCTGGCCTTTTACTGGACGACGTTCAGCTGCTCGATCACGTGAGAACGGGAGACGTGCTGGGACGCGTGATAGACCCATCTGATGGGGCCGAGCGTGAGATCGTGCGGGCTCCGCAAGACGGAGTAGTAGTGATGGCGCGACGCACGGCGCGCGTCGAACCCGGCGACGGCGTGCACACGCTGACGTCTGTTTGGGCCGCTACTCGTTGAGCCGGAGCCGCGCGAGCCTGATGACACTCTGACACGCCTCCACGCACCAGAACACGACCACCACCTGCCCATCCGCCAGCTGACGTGGGCTGGGATAACCGAACCGTAGCGCAGCGAGTCCAGCCGCGGAGTTCTCGGACGGCATGACCGCCGCGCCCTCGCCCTGCCACACGACGATCTCCGCCAGGTTGCGCCAGCCCCCGTTGTCCAGAGTTGCGAGATTAGCCCACAGGCCGGGCTGATCCAGGCGGCGGTAGAAAGCCAGCAGCCGTCCGTCTTGCAGTTGCAGCAGCTTGCACGTTTGACCGTGGAGCCCGGTTGAATCAGGTTCCCCAAATGTTTCGCCATCATCGGAACTGACCGCGAACTGATTAGGATGATCTGCCTGCGTGCGCGGGTCGTGTACCCAGGCGACCGCCACGACCGAGCCATCCCGGACTTGGACGACGGATACCTCCCAGTGGATGAGTCCACTCGCGCGCCCATCGAAAATGCGTCTGTACCGTGGCCAGCTCCGGCCGTGATCGTCGCTGATCAGCGCGACCGTCTGTTCGCCTGCCGGGTGGTCGCCTTCCCAGCCGCGCCAGGTGGAGGTTGGTGCGAGCCAGCGCCCACTCCGCAACTCCACCACGTGATGGCACGTTTCCCATGCCGGGCTCTCCAGAGGCGGAAGGATGCGTTCGGCAGAGGACCAGGTCCGGCCGCGGTCCCGGCTGCGCATGAGGACGAGATCGGTCGGAACAAAGCCGAGTGTGGCACGATTGACGAGACCTTCGTCCTGGCGCTCGCGGTGGTGGATGTTGCCGAAGGCCACGATTTCGCCGTTAGCCCGACTCAACCGGAGGGAGTTGGTGGTCGGCGGTTGTACCGTCGGCGCGAGCAGTGGTCCTTCGAGTTGCCAGGTTAGGCCACCATCCTGCGAACGAGCGCGATGCGTGGCATAGTCGAGTGACTCATCTGACTGTCCGAGATCGAAACCGAGCAGCAGCTCGCCGTCGTCGAAGACCACGAGTGACGGATGGCGCGCCTGGAGACTTCGCAGATAGGGCTTGGGGTTGCGATACACCACCTCCGATCCGACTAGTTCGATAGGCTGCATGCCGCTCCCCAGTCTTCCAAGCCGGTGTAGCTGACGTCCTACAATACTTCTGTGATCGGGACCCAGCGGCGTTCCGCCGCGGCCTTGTGGGCCGCCTCGACAACCGCGACGGCCATCATGCCGTCTTCGGCGGTGATGAATGGCCGACGATGCTCGAGGCTCGCGCGCACGAATTCTCGAGCCATATTTGCAAACGCCTCCATTCGCAACAGCGAATAATGCCCATCCCAGATGGGCATAGCCGTCTGGAACTGCCAATCGGTCTCGGTACTCAGCCGGACTTCGCCGTACATGTCAACCGAGATGACGCCGCTCTCACCGGTCAACTCGGCGCCGAATCGAGCCACGCCCGATCCCGCTGTGGGCCGCGAAAGTCGCGGGATGACGGAATTCTGCATCGCCGCGTGTGTGCCGCTGGACAAAACCATGAGCAATTGACTGCCGTTTTCGACGTGCACCCCGCGGTACTTGCCGGTGAGCGCCGTCACTTCATCGATGTCGCCCAACCAGAAGCGCAGAAGATCGATAGCGTGTATACCGGAGCCGAGCAAGTAGCCTCCGTTCGCAGGCGTGTTCAGCCACGTCGTTTCGTCAGGCTCTGTCAACGTGATGGTCGCCATATCAACCTTGCCGACGGTGCCGCGCTGCAACATGAGTTTGACGGCCGTCTCGGTGCGACGATAACGATGCATGTGGCTCGGCATCAGGGTGACGCCGGCGGCGTTGGCGGCATCAATCATGGCGCGACACTCCGCCACGTTCATGCCCATCGGCTTTTCAACGAAAACGTGCTTGCCGGCGTTGGCGGCACGGATGACTTGCGGTGCATGAACCGGATTGGGCGAAGTGATCAGCACCGCGTCGATGTCATCGGAAACGAGCAACCCGTCGACGTCGGCTGTGGCGAGGGCACGTACCCCGTGCCGCGCGGCCACATCCGGCGCCTGGTGGCCGCCGGCGATGGCGACCAGCGCCGCCTCGGGTACGTAGCGGATCGCCTCGGCCATGGTAGTTCCGGCGAAGCCCGAGCCGATCACCGCGCAACGCAGCTTGTCTAACGACATGGCCCTCGCCTCGCTCCACCAGCTTTCGTGTTGGTTAATCCGAGGCGGCGGAGTCTACAGTGCTGTCGAATCATCGTCAAGTCGACGCCCTCGAGACCGTGCTGCAATTATCTTGCAGATGTGTGCAGTGCGTGTCCGCAAGCACCCGTCGTTCCATACAACACGGCGCGGCCTGGCCGACCTGCTGAAGGAACGCGTCGGCCATCTGAACGAACTGCAGCGCGCGGTAATACGGAAGCCGTCGCGGAGCGGTCCGTTCCCGCCCCCCGAGCATCACGTGCATGTGAAGGCCGAGCCCCTTGCCGAAGGATGGCTCGGTGCCCGGCGGAAGCAGCTCCTCGATGACCAGGAGTTTTCCTTGGGGGTGCATCACCCGGCGGCGCCCTCGGCGACGCTAACCGCCACGTCGGCGAGCTTCGTGAGTTGATCCGGTAGGGCAACACTGCGAAGAGTCGCGATAGATTCCGCCGAGAACGCTAGTGCAACAAGGAGTCGGCGCAAGGGAGCCTCATGAAGGGTTCTCTTGCAGCGGAGTGGGGTCGCAAGCCGCGAATGGCCTCTAGCCGGGTGTTGAACGGCAACCCAAGGCGGATCGCATGACCTATCAGACAGCTCCGGCGAGTCGGCTCCAGGTCCAGGCGCACACCAGCCGCTGTGGAGCTACCTCAACGACCCGGTAGAAACCGCGGCGGATGTTGCGTATCAGCGCGTGTCCACGCGTGAAGATCGCCGCTGAAGCCTCAGACTTGAGGCCGCGCATCGGCCGCAGCCGCTCTTTGAGAAACCCGTGATCGCGCTCGATCCCATTCGTGCGATAGCGTCCACTCCGGTGTAGGACACCGGGAACGGCAACGGCGAGAGCCGGTGGATAGGTGGCGGCCTTGTCGGTGATGACCCGACGTGGCGTCGCTCCACTGGTCGCGATGGCCCGCTCGAAGAACAAACGTGCCGCGGCCACGTCTCGCGTCGGCGATACGTAGGCATCGACGATCTGACCGTTTCCGTCGAGCGCACGATAGATGTACTGCCAGCGTCCGCGAACGCGGGCGTAGGTCTCGTCCACACGCCAATCGGGACCGACCGGCTCACGATACCTGCGAGCCGCGTCCTCGAAAAGCGGCAAGAAGCGTTGCTCCCAGCAGTAGATGGTGCTCTGATCGACGAGGATGCCGCGCTCCGCGAGCCATTCACTGACTTCGGCGTAAATGAGCCGGTAGCGCACGTACCAGCGCACCGCCACGGCGATGGTGTCGTCGGGGAGCCACGACCGGAAAAGGCCGAACTCGAGCGCCGTGTGAAGCGCCGACCGCAGGGGCTGCAGCGGAAGCGTTGGCCGCCTAGCTCAGTGGTCCCGTCTTTCGTCACGATCACCGAGCTACATCGTGGGCACGACATCGACGTGTCCTCCTACGCCCTGAGCCTACCCGCCCCACTGCGCTGCAAGAGAACCGTAGCGACTTCTATGCCGTACTTGTTCGACCCATCCATTGGAAATTGCCTGCCGCCAGGCCGGCTAACGAGTCATAGGAGGAATCGAAGGCCGGCTTACGCAGCCATCGCTGTTCCCGGTGCCCCAGGATCATGGTTCTTCAGATTGCCACATGCCGGCGATGAGTAGATTCCGCCTGGCGGCTTGCTCAGGTTGACAACTCTGCGTCGCCGGCGTTCCCGCCGGCCCTGTCCATTGCTTTCGCGATGTGGTCCCACGGGTAACGGTAGGCTCGAAACAGTGAATTCTGCTGATCTCGCGCCGTCGGTCCGCTGAAGTAGGGGTTAATATATTCCCATACGAGCTCGCCTTCTGCGGTCACCTCGAAGAGTCGACCAGATGCTCCTTCGTTGATCAGCGTGTTGCCATTCCAGAGCCGCTGCGCATTCGAGATGATCGGACTGAAGAACGCGATTGGCGGTGTCTCCTCGTAGGACCAGACAACGTCACGCGTGGTCGGGTCAATCTCCATCACGCGCGAATAGGGCAGCCGCGCGCGGTGGGTCCCGTTATCGAAAATCAGCATGTTGCCATTCGGCAATATTGACGGTGCGTGCTGGTTGTGAAGAAGTGCCGGTCCCAACGTAAAGATCACCCCTCCGCGACAGCGATCGACGATAACCACTGTCGACAAGTGTCGGAAGCTGAGCATCAAATTGCCGTCAGCCATCTCCACTACGGCGTTGGCGTGCGTCCACTCCGATCGTTCATCCTGGGAGTTAACAATGGGATAGCTTTCTGGCTCGAGGTGCTCCCAGCTGCGCCACTCCCACACTATTCGCCCATCCGTCGTCATTTCCACCAGGTAGTCGGCATACATCCGACCGTTGTGCTCAGTACCTGGTTGTCCGCCGGCTACCTGGTGCGCGATGTCGCCGCGGATCTCGGTCAGGCACAGCAACAGCGCATTCCCGCTTGCCAGGCGGATGCCGTCGTGGTGGTGGTCAGGGTGGCGCACCTCCCACAGCACCTCGCCTTGCCAGTCGACTTCCAGCAGAGCGCCGCCCTTCCAGGGCGTGGAACTCAGGAAGTCTCCGTCATGTCCGTCAACGCGTCCGTTGTAGACAAGCGTGCCGCGCTCAGTCAGATAGCCATACAGCCCAGGTGGGTACGGCACGCACCAGGTGTGGACGATCTCACCTCCGAGGTCGATCAGGTACACGGTCGAATCGGCGCCCATGGGTGCAAAGAGCGTCACGCCAGCACAAGCCTTGTCCGGATCGCAAGCGCGCAGGCCCACACCGGCGCGCTTCAGCTTGACCTGTTCGACCGGCGTCACTGATACGGAACGAGGTCGGTTACCGCGGCGTCGGCGAAGGACGGGTCGACACTCCTGCCCAGATCGACCGTGGAGCTCAGGTACCCCATCTTCACGTACCAAAGCATTAGCTCCTCCATCCTGGCCAGGTTGACTTTGCCGTCAGGGTGGATGTGCATGAAGCCCATGTCGTCAAACAAAGTCGGTTTGATTGAGAGGTCGCCGGCGAGGCCGTCGACGGTCTGGGGACGATGGATGTTCTTCCTGAAGGCGTCGTTGTAGTCGCGGACACCACGCAGGTACGCCGCCATCCAGCGGGTTTGCCACGGGGGTCGCCGTTGGGGCGACGACCGCCAGAGGCGTAGGGGTACCGCCTGGCTGCTGCACGCAATAGTTGCGAATGACAGAATGCTGCACGCCAGGACGCACACGCGAGTGACTCTGCGGCTGATGTGCTGACATACCATGAACAGCCCTCCTTGCCGCGCACCACACTACCGTCGTGACGCAACGTTGGCTGTGTGCCAACGGCCCATTTCTGCACCAAGCAGTAGCACATTCACGCGTAAATCGGCGAGCCGGACTCCTTGTTCGCTGGCCCAATCCGCAACTTGCGTGCGGGACCGCAAGCCTAACTTCACCAGGATGTTTTCGACGTGCCGCTTGGCGGTGCCCTCGCTGATGACGAGCTCGGCCGCAATCTCGCGGTTCGTCGCGAACCGCGCCAGAAGCGCGGTTACCTCAATCTCACAAGGCGTCAGGCCCACGGCGGCCATCGTGGCAGCAGGCTGGGTCAAAGTGGCTTCCAAGGCGTACGCTACGGCCTGGTCGGTCGACATGGTCTGTCCGTCTGCCCAGGCATTCGCCGCAGCCACTTCTCCCAGTGCGCGCTGTGCCGGCTCGATCACAGTCTCGAGCCTTGCGGCATCGATTGGCAGCAGCCGCGCTCGATGTCTCTCGCGCAGGCCGGTGGCCGCGCCTGCGAGACGAATTGCACGCATGGGCTGATTCTCAGCCATCGCTAGTCCGGCCAGATGCGCAAGGGTGGGTGCAACGCCCCAGCCCACCCGAGCCTCGTGCGCAAGCACCAGGCTCTCATTGAGCAGAGTGCGAGCTGCAGCGAGGTCGCGTCGGTTCAAGGCCAGCTGGCCCAGATGACGAAGGATGACGAACCTGAATCGATCTTGTTGCCCGCGCGCCATCTCCAGAGTCTGCTCGTAGAACGATGTCGCCGCGTCCCAGTCGCCCTCGAGTTCCGCGATCTCGCCAAGGAGGCTAAGGACCCGCTGCCGCGGCCAGTACTGCGGGCAAGTCCGGGGCGTCCGCTGTCAGAGCGAGACTTTCTTCCACGGCGTGGCGTGCCCCGTCGAGGTCCCCCTCGTGCATGCGAACCTCCGCGACGTGGCTGAGCGATACGGCGAGGAGACAGCTGTCGTCCTGCTGGCGGGCGATAGCCACCGCTTCTTCAAGGAGAGGATGCGCCCCCGAAGTATCCCCCCGCCGCAGCAGCAGGAAGCCCCTCTCGCTCAACGCCTCGACTTTGCCCGGGTCTGGCGACGCCCGCGCAAGCAAGTTATCCAGCCACTCGTTGCCCTCTACACCATACCCGCCATACCAGAAGCTCGAGCGGGCGAGCGCCGCGGCCAGCTTCAGGCCCGACTCGAGATCGGCAGACTCGAGCAGACTCGACTGTAGCGCCGCACGGAAGTTCTCCATCTCGGCCTCCAGGCGCTGGAACCACTCCCTCTGCCGCGGCCCAAACATCAACTCGCGCTGGGCCGTTCGGCCCAGGCGCACACACCAGGCCCGGTGCCGGGTCCGAGCGGCTCGTTCGGCGTGCGCCTCGCGCAGCTTCTCCATCTCGTACTGGCGCAGCGTCTCCAGCAGTCGATAGCGGCTCTGTCCCGCGCGCAGCTTCACCTGCACGAGCGATTTGTCTACGAGGCTTGGTAGGAGCCTCGACACATCCACTGTTTGCTCACACACAGCTTTGGCCGCCTCGAACGTCCAGCCGCCTGAAAAGACGCTCACTTGCTGGAGCAGCTGCTGTTCTTCAGCACTAAGCAGCTCGTAGCTCTAGTCGACGAGTGCGCGCAGCGTCTGGTGTCGCGTCGGCGAGGACCGGCGGCCGGCGGTTAGCAAGGCAAAGCGCTGGTCGAGTCGTTTTTCGATCTCTTCAACGGTGAATGCGTTCACGCGCGCGGCTGCCAGCTCGATTGCCAGCGGCAGACCGTCGAGCTGATGACAGACTCGGACAGCGGCAAATCGGGTGTCGGTGGTGATCTCGAACGACGGGTTTGCCGCGCTTGCACGATCGGCAAACAGCCGCAGCCCGTCAGGGTCTGCCAGCAGGGGCCCAACGCCAGACGACCTCACCAGCAATGTTGAGCGCTTCGCGGCTGCTGGCCAGGATGGTCAGACCCGATACGGCGCGCAGCAGCGCGTCGGCCGCGGCGGCGGAGGCTGCCAACAGGTGCTCGCAATTGTCAAGGATGAGCAGCACGTGACGGGCGTGCAGGCACCTGATTACTGTCTCGAGGAGGCAAAACACCTTGCCAGATCGTCGTACCAGTACTTCAGGTCCTTTCGAATGGAGATGGGCTCCACCTTAGCCAGGCACACGTCCGCTAGCCCTGCGCGAAACTGCCGTATTTTCTCGGTGCAAATGCCGTAATCGTTCAGCCCGCTGGTCACGGCCCAGAGGGAGACGCCCCGTGCAGAGGTGGAGCCGCTTGACGCCCGCGGACCGGCGTTCGAGCCACTCCAGCTGCCGGCCAGCGAAGCCGCGATCTGCCCGCGTCTGCACGGGCGGTGAAGCGGTCCTTGCCTGGCGCGGGCAGCTGAGGCGCAGATCGGCCTGCGCGGCGACGAATGGTGCAGCCAAAACGTGCACTTCCCTACCAGACAAGCCGCCTGCCTGCATCTACTCTGAGGGTCCCTCGCAGGAACGCCCGCGGCGGGTATGCACCCCAGAAAAGGAACCACGCTCCACATGACCATCACAGAGAATCCAGCGATCCGTAATGGCGTTGACACCGCGACCTTGTTCGCGACGCTCGATGCGATCAAAGCCGATCCCGAAATTGCCAAATTCCAGTTCCGTGCCAGCAACCGCTGGATCTCCGGGACGCACAGTCGGTCAACCCTCGACGGCTTTTTCGGCGCCAAGCAGGAGATGAACCATGCTGTCGCGCACGTTGCGGACGCCGATCACCCGGCGATCCTCGTCGGCGAAGACAACGGCCCAACCCCAGTCGAGTACCTGCTGCACGCGCTGGCGGCCTGTTTGACGGCCGGCTTGGCCAACATTGCCGCCGCTCGTGGTGTGAACCTCACCGAGGTCACTTCCACCTTCGAGGGCGACATCGATCTGCTCGGCATCCTCGGGCTGTCCAAAGACGTCCGCAACGGCTATCAGCAGATCAAGGTCACCTTCAACGTGAAGGGCGACGATCCCGAGAAGCTGCGCCAGGTCGTCGAGCAGTCGCGCCAGCGGTCCGCCGTATACGACGTTCTCACCCACGGCGTGCCCATCTCGATCGACGTCGTGGCCGGCTGATCGAAAGTCACGACACGTGCGAGGGCTGGACCGCGCCGTCCGGCCCTCGAGGTGTGGTCATGCCGTTCATCGATACGCTCATCATCGGCGCCGGCCAAGCCGGACTCGCCGCCAGCCGTCTGCTCACTGAGGCCCGCCACGAGCACCTCGTGCTCGAGCGCGGGCGCGTGGGCGAGCGCTGGCTGTCCTCCACGTGGGACTCACTGCGACTGTTGACGCCCAATTGGATGACGCGTCTGCCGTACTGGCGGTACACGGGCACGCAGCCACATGCCTACATGACGGCTGCCGAAGTGGCGGGCTTTCTCGCAGCCTACGGCCAGGCGTTCGACGCGTCGATCCTCGCCCACACGGTGGTCCACCATGTGGGCTCCAGTGGCGGCGGCTTCGAGGTCACCACCAGCCGAGGCGACTGGAAAGCAAACAATGTGGTCATTGCCACCGGCTGGAGCGATCTGCCGGCGATTCCGCGACTGGCCGCGAGGCTCGATCCGTCGATCGTGCAGCTTGCTCCGGCCAACTATCGCAATCCGACCCAGCTCGACGATGGCGCTGTGCTGATCGTCGGCGCCTCCGCCACCGGGGTCCAGCTCGCCGACGAGCTCGCGCGCGCCGGCCGAAGGGTCTACCTCGCCGTTGGTGGCCACACCCGTATGCCACGCCGCTACCGCGGCAAGGACATTTTCTGGTGGCTCGACCGCATCGGCACGCTCGATCGCACTGTCGACGAGCTGCCCTCCGGGGCGGCTGCCCGCCACGAGCCATCGCTGCAGCTTGTCGGCCGCACTGATCGCAGCGTCGACCTGACGACGCTCGCCGCGAGCGGCGTCACCCTCACCGGCCGGCTGGCTGGATTGGACGGACCGATTGCCACCTTCGCGGACGACCTGAGCGCGTCCATGCTCCGCGCCGACGACCGCTTGCAACGCGTAGTGACGCGCATCGAGGCGTACATCGCCGCGCACGACCTGGGCGAGACGGTTCGTCCGCCCGAATACATCAATCCCTCGATACCCATCGATGCACCGCTCCGAATGGATCTGCGCCGTGCCGGGGTGTCGACGGTCATCTGGGCGACGGGCCACCGCCGAAGGTATCCCTGGCTGCATCTCCCGGCACTGGACTCCAATGGCGAGTTGGCTCATCGCTACGGCGTGACGCCCATCCCCGGCGTGTATGTCCTCGGCCAGCGATTCCAGCGCACGCGGCGGTCCAACTTCCTGGATGGCGTGGGTGCCGACGCGGTAGCGGTCACTGGCCATCTGCTCGCGCGTAAGCGCGTGTTCCAGCCCAGCGGCATTGCCGCCTGAAGCACTGACAGACAGGACGGAATCACACATGCAGCGACAACTCACGATCGGCCTGGATCACACATACGACGTGGCCGTCGTCGGCGCTCGAATCGCCGGGGCGGCCACGGCGATGCTTCTGGCTCGCCGCGGCTTGCGGGTGGTACTGATCGAGCGGTCGCGTTTTGGCCTCGACACGCTCTCAACGCACGCACTTCTGCGGCCCGGCGTCCTGCAACTCCACCGCTGGGGCTTACTGGACGACGTCCGCGCGGCTGGAACGCCGCCAGTTCACCGCACGACGTTTACGTACCAGGACGAGGTCGTACCCGTTGACATCGAGCCGTCGCATTCCGTCGATGCCCTGTATGCGCCGCGGCGAACTGTGCTCGATCCGATCCTGGTCAACGCGGCGCGCGACGCGGGGGTTGACGTCCGATTCAACCTCTCGGTGACAGGCCTGTTGGCAGGTCCGCGCGGCCGGCCGGCCGGCGTGACCGGGGTTGCGGGTGACGGGCGACCGTTCAGTATCCTCGCCAGCTTCGTGGTGGGCGCCGATGGCTTGCGCTCGACGGTCGGGCGTCTGGTAGGTGCACCGGTCGAATACTCGGGCCAGTACGCGAGCGCCATCACCTACGGTTACTGGAGCGGCAGTGACATCGAGGATTTCGAGTGGGTATTTCGCTCCGACGCGGCGGCTGGCGTGATCCCAACCAACGGCGGGGAGGTGTGCGTTTTTGTCAGCACCACACCCACACGCATCGGGCGCGGCACGGAGTTCATAGAGTCGACCTTGCGCGCGACAGCGCCGCAGCTCGCCGAGCGGCTTCGCGTCGGCACACCACCGCGCACCACCCGCACGTTCCGCGGCCACCCGGGCTTCTTACGCCGAGCCTGGGGACAGGGGTGGGCGCTCGTGGGCGACGCGGCCTACTTCAAGGACCCATTGAGCGCCCACGGCATGACCGACGCGCTGAGAGACGCGGAGCTCCTCGCCCGCGCTCTGGCATCGATCCACGCAGGTGCACACGAAGCCCAGGCCCTCATCACGTACCAGTCAACTCGTGACGCGCTGTCCGTGCCGATGCTGGAAATCATTGACCAGGTTGCGTCGCACCAGTGGACCGACACACAGATACAGAGTCTGTTACTGCGCCTGAGCAAGTTGATGAAGCAAGAAGTTGCGCTTCTGAGCGAGCTGGACGAACCCCAGCTCCATACGCCATCTGGACTGAAAGGACACCCACATGACCCACACCAATGGCTGGAGCAGGACGCTACGCGGTATGCCGCGTGAGGGCGCCGCGGCCGAGCGTTCGAAAACGATCGGTCAGCAGGACATTGCGCTGTTCACTGAGCTAACCGGGGATCGGAACCTCTGCACTTCGACGAAGACATGGCTCGCGAGTCGTTATTCGGCGGCCTGATCGTCCAGGGCGGCGTAACCTCTGGAATACTCAATGCCCTGGTTGCAGAGGATCTGCCGGGTCCCGGCAGCGTTTTTCTTGGCGTGGAGTGGCAATTCGTCAAGGCCGTGTATGTCGGCGACACGATCACCGGCCGAGTCGAAGTTACCCACGTGCGACAGGACAAGCCAATCTGCAAGCTGACCACGGTGGTGCGCAACCACAAGGGCGAAACATGCCTGCGTGGCACCGCCACCACGTACACCGCTGCGCTGCGGCGTTCGGTGCCCGAGCCGGTGAGCAGTCCGCCCGCGGTGCATACAGCCTCGCCGTCCTGACAGCCCTCCCCATCGGCGCGCTAGCCTCGTGTGGCGCGCCTAGTTGTACTCAGCAGTCACGTTGGTGACAGTCGGCTGATTGGAGGCTGGCCGCCCAGAGCGGAGTGACGGCGTCGATCGTTCTAGTGCTCGAGCCAGGGCTGCTGCGCTTTGCCACGACTGGCTCGACGATCAACGCTGCGGCGTGCTGCCAAGTTGCCACGCGTCCTGAACAAAAACCTCGCCGCGCCTACCCGACGAGTCGGAAGCACCGGTGTTCCGAGCCCTCCGCCACCAGCTGGGTGTCGCCCGTGATCGACCGGTGGGCGATTGTGAACCGGCAAACCCGCTCGTTGACGTGATTCGTGCGGCTGCACCAGCGAGTTGGCGCATCGCCGTCCCTTCAACGTTGGACCACCAGTCACGGGGTTCGACGACTCGGTCGAGCGCATTCGCGCGGCATACCGATGGAAGTGGGTTCAGGTGCGCCACGCTGCCTTGCCCGTCTTGCTTGCTATCGGCGGCACGAGTTCCATTGTGGACGACTTCGAAGCATTTGATCGTGCGCTCATCGGGACTCGCACGCGTGCTGACAGGGTTCTCCATCCTCCACCTTGTCCGCACACGCGCTCAGCGGCAGGTTCCCCGACGCGCTCTAAGAACTTGAGCGGCGTACCACGAGGAACAGTTAGGTGTACAGGTTCACCACGCTCGTTGCCATTTGCTCCAACACCTGCACGTGCCGAAGATGCTCGATGGACTGTGACTGTTCTCGTCCGGGGCACGCGCATGCGTCACTGGCTTCCACGGACGGTGGATGGCGTCTCCCCAAATTCAAGCTGCCATCGTGGTTGAGCAGGGCGGATTCGACCCGCCAACGGCCCTCGCCTGCCAGACAGAATCACCTGTGTCACGTCCGGCAGCCCGAGACGCCGAGTGGTAGTGGGTCGGCGGCGCTCGGTTCGTCGCACGGCGCTCCGCGGCGGCGGCCCACTAGCTTCCAACCGCGGTAGCACGAAAAGCAGCGGCAGCCGGGCTGCCGCTGTTTTAGAACTGCTTTTGAAAAGCGCTACTGGATCACGAGGTTATTGCCAACGCCGCCGTCGAGCACGTCCAGCCCCTCATTGCCAATCAGCACGTCATCGCCCGCTCCACCAAGCAGGGTGTCATTGCCTGCGCCGCCGATGAGCACGTCATTCCCGTCGCCGCCATCGGCTAAGAGGCTGATCGCACCCGCTGCGACACCTGACCCATCGAGTACGTCGTCGCCAGCGAACAGCTGCAGGCTGAGCACATCCTGGACCTCGGCGCCCGTGACGTCCAGCACGGCGCCCGCGTCGCTAAAGACCGTCACTCCCGCCGGGCCACCAGCCACAATGACGACGTTGTCACTGTTGCTGCCATTGACCACGACGATGTCGATAGCAGCGTCGCCTGCCCCAATGGCGTTTGCCAGATTGACCACGACCTGAGTGAGATCGGTGCCATTGACATCATTGAGCGTCGTCTGATCGGCGGCGCCAAGTGCGTTGACCTCGATCCGCTCGACATCGTCCAGATCCATCACGATGCTGCCTACGTTGCGCGTGAAGCGGACACGGCTGCCGTTTGCGGAGATGTCGAACAGTTCACCCGTATTGCTGCCGTTGAAGCGCATCGTGTCAAGCCCATCCTGGCCTTCGACGGTGTCGCTGCCGTCGCCCGGATCCCAGATGAACACATCGTCACCGGCGCCCATGAATACCACGTCGTTGCCCTGCTGGCCGTCGATGGTGTCGTTGCCATCGCCGCCCAGGAGCAAGTCCGCGCCATTGCTGCCCAGGATGGTGTCGCTTCCTGCACCACCATCCACGGTGATCTGGATGAGCGCAGCCAGATTGCCCGCCGCGCTGAACGAGTCGTCGCCGCCGTTCATGTTCACGAAGAGTTTCTCGGCGCTGCCGATGTCCAGGCTGAACGGCGCCGGAGTGAGACGGTCAAAACGTACGCGCGTTCCGTTGGCCGTGGCGGTAAAAGCCTCGGCGCCATTGCCGCCGTTGACCTCGATGGTATCGGTATCGGGGCCGCCCTCGTTCAGGTCGGTGTCGTCTCCAGGATTCCAGACGATGCGGTCGTTGCCGGCTTCGCCGAACACCTGATCGTCGCCGTCGCCGCCCGTCAGCGTGTCATTGTCGGCGCCACCAAACAGGAAGTCGTTGCCACCCTGGCCGAGAAGGATGTCCTGGCCCGCTTCACCAAACAGCTGGTCCGCACCGGCGCCGCCGACGATGGTGTCGTTGCCCGCGCCGCCGAACAGGTCGGCCGCCGGCAACGCGCCGTTGGCCTGGTCCATTCTCAGAGCGTCGTTGCCACCACGGCCGAACATCTGGACCAGTACCGTGTTGGTAATCGTCGGTTGCGGACCGCGAACAGTCACCGCGCCGTTGTTGACCAGGAGCAGCCCGGCTGCATCGCGGCTCACGGTGAGGGCGTTGTCGCTGTCGTTGCCGAGGACCGCCAGGATGCCGGAGGTCGGGATGAACACGGCGCTCACAGCGGTGCTGGCGAGGGTCACGGTCGTCGTGCCGGCAACTGTGCGAGACTGATCCGCGGCGCGTACGGCACCCAATGCTTGCTCGAGTGTGAGCCCCCGAGGCCGACCCGTGGGTTGTGTCAGCTCCGGCGCGCGTACGGATTGCGCGGCGGCTGGAGCCGCGAACCCGACGCTCAACGCTGAAGCGAGTGTGATTGCCGAAATGAGCCGCGCGGAATTACTCACGCGCGGGGTGTGCCATTTCATAAGAATTCTCCTGTTGTGTTGGTGAAAACGATTTATTGCGCCGGCGCCCAGAACTGGTACGTTGCTTTGTAGGGGACGCTCATTGACTGGCCCGTGAGGCACGCTCCGGCCGGTGCCACGCCACCCGCGGTATTCAGGCGCTGGACGTACTGCACATTCGCAAATTCCCCCGGACCGGCGTTGCTCGTCGCTTGCAGCAGGAGCCAGGGAATGTCGCGCTGCGGATTCGGGGCATCGCGGCGGGCCTGCACGGCCGCAACGACCTTGCTCCCGTCGCGGATCGACTGCCAGGTCGGACCGACGTAGTGGAGCGCGACGATTTCACCTCGTTCGTCGAAAATCCCGGCCGCGGGCTCGCGGAACTTCCAGGCAGCATCCACACAGTCGTAGATCTGAACACCGCGTCCAACGCTCTGCAGAACGCGGTTATAGCCGTCCGGAACCCTGAGTTCGGAAGGGAGCTTGGACTGATCATCGATGGCCAGAGCCGGCGAGGTCGAGCTCAGAGCGAGGGCCACCAGGGCGGGGATGACGGAGAGTAGGCGCTTCATAGTCTTCCTTTCGGGCGATCTACGTGTGATCGGGCCCTCAGACTAGGCTTGCGCCGGGCAGTCGTCTGCTAGGCAAGTGCATCAATTCGTCGAAACCGCGAGCTACGGCGGCGGAACCCAATTTTGGTGCACTTCCCCAGCAGACACGCCACCAGTCCAGGCCTACTCTGCGCAGGGTGCAGGCGAGTAACTGGCCGCTGGTCCTGGCGGGCCCGATCGTGCGGCGGGTCGAGCCGAAGTTGGCGTCGGTCCGGGTGGCGCTCAAGCAGCCCGCAACCATCAGGTTGGAGATCTGGCATGGCCTCGAGACGGCCGCTACCGCATGGCCGCCGTGGCGCATGTTCTCGCTGTCCACCGACCCGCGTCAGGCCGCCAGTAGCGCCCTCGCCCGCGATTACCTGTTCCTGCCACCAGCGCTTGGGCCAACCTTGCAGGGCCAGGGCGTCGAAGAAGTTCTGCTGATGCGCGATGAGATGGCCAACCTCGCCTGGGCTATCGAGCGCGTCGTCGAGAACCGCGTCGGTGCGCCCGTCGATCGACGCGATGGCTATCGACGACACGAGGAAGGGGCGCCCCCCAGCTCGTACCGACTCACGACCGAGGTGCCCGACTACTGGATCCCGCTGGTCCCGGTACGGCAGCCGAACGAGAACGGCATTCGCCTCCAGCGCGGTGCGCTGGCACGGCCAGGTCCGCAGGGTCCCGCGCGACCACAGGGTCGGATCATGAGTACCCCCGGACCGCTGTTGCTGTTCGACGAAGAGGTGCCGCGCAGCGGCGCGCGCATCAGTGCTGCCTACGAGTATGCGCGCTGGATCGATGGCTCGACCCACGTCTGGCGCGGTCGACGCAAGGAGACCGGTCGCGGCGAAAGCGCCAGCGGGCTACGCTACGACGTCGGGACGTAGAGGGTGTCTGCGCCGCTCAGGCAGCAGCCTGAGCGGCTTGACCGAGTCCCTGCTCCACAGCCCAGGCTGCAACCTGCGCACGATTGTTGAACCCGAGCTTGCTCAGTACGCGCTGGACGTAGTTCTCCGCCGAACCCTCGGTGAGTACGAGCGCGGCTGCGATCTGGCGGTTGGTGAACCCGCGGGCAAGCAATGCGACAACATCACGCTCGCGACGCGTCAGTCTTTCGAATGTCGTCGGCGAGGAACTGTCCGGAGCAGATGACCTCCGCAGCTGTTGGGGAGTGGCCAACCACGCCAGGCACTCGTCCGCCGCACCCTCCAGAGTGGGAAGCTGAGCTGGGGCGCTCGCACTCCGCAGCTCAACCGCGCGCGCCGCGATACGGGCGGGCAGAAGCTGTCGCGCGTACGGGCGCCGAGCCGTTCTGGCTCCGATCTGCGCGATTGCGATCGTCGCGATGGCCTCCAGACGCGCGGCACGTTCACCGTCCCCCTCCACCGCGGCAAGCGTCGCGACAGCCGACAGCGTGTAGGCGAGCCGTCGGCGATCCCCCTGCTTGCGTGACATGCTGAGCGACTCCGAAAGATGGCGGTGCGCCAGGTCGAGCTTGCCCAGACCAATCTGCGCCTCGCCCAGGTTGTACAGCGCCATGGCCAGCCACGGCGCATGTCCTAGCGCCCGAAACTTCGCAACCGCATCCTCGAACATGCGCGCCGCGTTCTCATACTCGCCCTGGACCTGGAACGTATTGCCCAGGTTGTCCATGAACTCGGCGACGCGGTGGTGCTCGTCGATTTCCCGTGCAATCGCCAGTCCTTCAGAGAAGATGGCCCGTGCGGTGTCGATGCGACCTTCCAGGTACTCGAGAAAGCCAAGATGGCTGAGTACTCGTGCCAGACCAACGCGGTCGTTGAGCGCGCGGAACAGAACGTGGCTCTCGTCCAGCAGCGTTCGCGCTTCAGCGTAACGACCTTCTACGAAGTGCTGGCGACCCAGGCTGTCCAGCGCCGTAGCCAGCGTCTGGGCGTCCTCAACTTGCCGCGCTACCGAGAGGCTGCGCTCGAGTAGAGACCGACAACGGGAGTAGTCGCCGAGCCGCTCGGCCAGCACGCCTGCCGCGTGAAGACCGCGCGCCAGAGTTAGCGACGCTGGCGCCTCGTCGACCAGTGGCAGGATCGGCTGCAACCGGTCGCGCGCCTCAACAGCGTCGCCGCGAGCCATCCATACGGGCCACAGCGCAGCGGCCAACCTCAAGTTGATGTCCGCGTTCGCCTGCGCCTGGGCCCAACGCTCGACCGCCAGGAGGTTGCCGCGCTCGCGTTCCAGTCGCGCAAACCACATGTGCTGGTCGGGCGCGACAAGGTGAGGTTCCGAAAGCTCCGCCAGGTCCACGAAGTAATCGGCGTGCCGCACCAGGATCGCGCCGGCTTCCTCACTCAGGCTCAGTTGCGCTCGCGCAAACACGCGAATGATCTCGAGCATGCGCAGCCGCGGTTCACCATCAGCTTGCTCGTCCCGCCAGAGCAGGTTCTTGTCGACGAGCGATGCGATCACGTCGACTCCTGCGCCCGCGACGGCCTCAGCGGCTTCGAGCGTGCAGCCGCCGACGAACACGGACAGTCGGCGGAACACCGCCTGCTCTTCCGCATCGAGCAGGTCGTAACTCCAGGCGACTGCCTGGAGTAGCGTCTGCTGGCGCGCGGGTAGATCGGGGGCTTCGCTGGCCAGCAGCCGCAACGGCATCTCGTCGCGACCTTCGCCGTATTCAGCGGATACGAGTCGCCGTAGGAGAGCGCGTGGCGGGAACAGCCTGGTTCTGGCGGCCGCCAGCTCGATGCCGAGTGGCAATCCATCCAGGTGCATGCAGATATCGGCCACCGCCACGGCATCCGCTTCGGTCAGCTCGAGGCTGGGCACGACCGTGCGCGCCCGCTCCAGGAACAGTTGGCCGGCCGGTGAGGCCGCCACGGCCTCACTTGCGGGCCGACCATCCAGCAGTGGCAACCGCAGCGCTGGTACGGGCAGCCCGGCCTCCCAGCGCAGGTGAAGTGGAGCGCGGCTGGTGACCAGCACTTTGAGATCCGCGCATGCCGCGAGCAGCCGGCCGATGTCGGCGGCGGCATCGAGCACCTGCTCGAAATTGTCCAGCACCAGGAGCAGCGACCTGTCGCGCAGGAATTCCTCGACGACTTCAGCGGGTGCGCGGCGGCTGAAGTCAGCAAGTCCAAGTTCGCGCGAGATCCTGTCCATCACCAGACGCGCATCGGCGACGGGCGACAAGTCGACAAACCACACACCAGCGTTGAAGTCCGGCGCCACGCTGGCGGCCAGCTCCACGGCCAGGCGCGTTTTGCCAACACCGGGCGGACCCGTCAGTGTGAGCAGTCGCACACTGGTGCGCAGGAGGCGCTGCCGAGCAGCCGCGAGATCCTGTTCGCGTCCGATGATCTGGTTGGGCTGGGCCGGCAGATTGTGGCGCGGAGCGCTGGTCGGCCACTCCGTGAGGGCCACCGTCCCGAGCTTGTGCAGCGGAGCAGCTGCCGACACGACGAACCGGTGCGTTGGTCCGGCGCTGGTATGCAGTGGCGCAGTGTGTCGAGATCGACGAGGCTCAGCCATGATCCAAGAAGTTCCCCACCCGGTGGTGTCCTGCAGACTCGTCCACCACCGGCCAGCATAGACGCGCTCGCACGTGTCCGGCCCCCACCAGGCGACCGAGCCGGCACCTGGTCACCTGGCGGGGCGTGAGCTACGCGCACCCTCCACACGCGTGGCTTCGCTACGCCCGGATCAGTCCCCCACACGATTGCTGCCGATGTCATTGCTGACGAGGGGTCCGCCAGACCTGCGACGGCAATCGTCGCCTCCGTGCGCCTGCTCACCCGCTGCGGCGCGCCCGCGGGCAGCTGCTCCGCACACCACCGCCGCAAGGCTCTGAATTCTTGCATGCAGTGGCACACACCCGCTGCACTGGTGCTCGCCGCGCCGATTTACGGTTGTCGCCACCAACATGCGCACAGCAGAAGTGCTCTGGGCGCCTCAGACGGACATAGTGGCCCTCGCAACTCCCAGTTCGATCCCACGTACTTCAAGTACGCGTGTGGCCACGTCGCAATGGTGTCGTTGCCACGAATAAGGGCACACGCAGGTCGTGCGGGGCCCACCGCCGCGGTACCAAATGCGGTACGCCGCACGCGTGGTGCACGCCCGAGATCACTTCTACCGCAGTTTTCGCCGACCACTTGCTTCGCGGGCAGGGGGTCGCTTCGAACTTGAAGAGTGTCGCTCTCGCCTCCTGGGCCTGGCACTCCTCGCGTCTGAGTGCTAATTCTGAACTCGGAAATGGCGGGTGGAGCATGGCGGATTCGAACCGCCGACTCCCTCAGAATTGATCGCCGGGGTGCCTTCCGTGCCGCTCCGTATCGCTCTAATTGTGGTCCACGCTTTGATCTCGAACGAGCGGTAGGGAACTCGACTGCACATGCCTGGCAGGCAGACGTTGCCAGCCTCCATGTCGAACAGGAAGGTGCGTGACGGCTTGCCGTGGTCACACGACAGCTGGACACCGGCGTCCGGCTCCTGCCAGCCTGGCGAAAATTGCTCCTGACGGTGCACGTCCTGACGACCGTCGGTTTGTTCGGCGCCGACCTAAAAACTGTCTGAAAAGTCAGTTATGGGCCAACCTGCGGAGCATGAGACGACCCGTCGCCGCGTAGATGAGAGCCTCGCTGGTGGTGCACAGTCGCTCGTCGTCTCGACTGAACCTCCGGTTCTGACAGAGCCATGCGAACGTCCGCTCCACTACCACCGTCGGGGCAGCACACACGGAAGACTTTTGGGGCGGGCGGTAATCGTTGCCAGGAGAACCATACGGTGCGCCAGTCTTGTACGTCGCCATGTGGCACCCATTCACCACGTGGTTGAGGAGGATGTCGAACGACCTCCACTCGCCAGCCGAGATTCTGTTCGATCCACGTCTTACCGCTACCTGTGTAGCCCTGATCTACCCATAAATGCTCGACACGAGGGAATTGCCCGTCAGCCCCCTCCAAGAGCAAGGGCACGCCTGCCCGATCTTGAATATCCGCAGTGTGCACCTTGGGCACGCAGCACCAGGCCCCCACTATCTACCAGTACGTGGCGCTTACGGCCATTGACGCGTTTCGCGCCGTCGTAGCCACGAACACCGCCGACACCCGTCGTCCTCACGGATTGGCTGTCGATGATGCCAGCCCCGGAATCGATGACGGACCGCCGTGGCACGGAGCTGCTCACGCAGGACCGTATTCAGGTGCTCCCAGGTACCGTCCAAACGCCACACACGGAAATAGTGATAGGCAGTCTGCCAAGGTGCGAACTCGTGCGGGAGCAACCGCCATGCGCAGCCACTCCGAACAACGTAGAAGATGGCATTCAAGATCTCGCGCACGGGGTGCAGGCGAGGTCGGCCGCCGCTCTTGGGCGGCACTAACAGCGGCTCCAGTCGCGTGACCTCGCCATCCGTCAGGTCGGTCAGGTAGGGTCGCCGCGAGGTCAGACACCGGCCATCGTACCGGCAAAACCGACCTTTGTCCCGGTTTTCAGACGGTTTTAGTGCTGTTGACACTCGGCATCACGAGCCTCCTCGGCGCCGAGCCGCGGACGGTCTATCCGGCCGCGGAGCCACCCGATACCTCTTCGGGCTTACCAGTGATCCGCTGGACGAAACAGCGCTGCCGCCTCGGCGCGGTTGCGCGCATGGAGTTTCCGCAGCACATTCTGAACGTGCGTCTTGACCGTCGTCTCGGCCACCAGGAGTGCCGCGGCGATCTCCCGGTCGTGGGCTCCGGTGGCGATCATCGCCAGCACCTGCGTTTCTCGATCGGACAAGCGGGCAGCAGTATCAGGCATTTTTGACGTGCGCGCGGTACTGCCTTGCTCGCGGAAGTACGCGAGCATCTTCGCCGCCATCTGGCGAGACATAGGTAGGGCACCGTGGGTCTGATAGTCGCGCAACGTTCGCAACAAAACGCTCGGGACGACATTCTTGCTCAAGAACCCCACCGCGCCTGCGCGCAGAGCTTCGAAGAGATCCGCGTCGAGCCTGGAGACGGTCAGCATCACAACGGGCAGATCAGGGTCGACAGCGCCGATCATTGCCGTCGCCGCTAGTCCGTCCATGTCCGGCATCTCGATGTCCATAAGCACCAGGTCGAGGCGATCCGGCCGCAGCGTGTTCGCGAGCTGAACAGCCTCCGCTCCAGTCGCCGCTTCGGCGACGATGTGGAGTTCGGGGTGGCCGCGCAGCGTGTCGATCAACTCGCGCCGGAACGGCTCGTAATCGTCTGCGACCAAGATGCGGGTTGGCCGTGCGGCGTCGCTCATCGTTGCGAACGCACTCGGATGAGCCGAGCTGGTAATTTACCGCTTTCGGACGTCTCGATCGGCAAGGAAACGTAGATCGTGGTGCCGAGTCCTGGTGACGTGTCTAGCGTGATCGCACCGCCCCGCTGTACCACGCGCTCCGACATCGAACGCAAGCCTAATCCGTGCGTCGTTTGGGCTATGTCGAATCCACGACCATCGTCGCGAATCATCAAGTTCAGCATGCGGTGTTGCGCCGCAACGTTAACGCGCACACGCTGCGCACCGCCGTGGCGAATCGCATTTGAAAACGCCTCATGCAGGATCTGCAACAATTCGCCCTGGAGCACACTGTCAACACTGGCGAGCCCATTGTCGGATTCGACCGCGACGGAGATGTCGACGCCGTGGTTCTGCTCGAACTCGTCACCGAATGTGGCGAGCACTTGAGTCATAGCATCCCAGCTGACGCGCTCGGAACGCAGTGCGACGATTGCCTGACGTGCTTCCAGCGACGCCGTTTCAACCAGCCGTTGCGCGATCTGCAGGTCGCGAGCCACCTCATTAACAGGACGGTCGAACTCGGCAGCGCGTCCGATGCGCAAGTGCAGGAGAGCCAACTGCTGTGCGAGTCCGTCATGAAGCTCGCGCGAGAGCCGCAGGCATTCCTGATGGACCGTGCGGTCCGCGATATCGGCGACGGTACGCCAGATGAGATTCGAGAGAAGCAGTCCGTACGCCGCGAGCCGAAAGGCATCACCGCTGACGACGTAGTCGCTCGCCATCGCGGGTATCAGGACGGCCTGAAGCTGAGCGAAGACAAGCATCGCCAGCGCTGTCGCGAGTGCGCCGAAGTACGGATCGAGTAGCTTGCGCGCGGCAACCGCGTAGCCCACCGCTGCGATCGCCAGCGCCGCGGCAATCGCCGAATTGGCTGCGATCAGCCCTGGCGCTTGCCCAGGGAGCAAATCCGTAATCGGCCGCGTTTCATTCAGCAGCTCCAGCGCCTGCTGATCGAGCAAGGGTGGGAGGTGGGCGCCGAAGGCAATGATCATCCAAACCACGAGCGCGCAGCCGGCTGCCAGCCACCTAATGACAGCCGCTGCCGAGCCGGCCGTCGGCCTGCCAGCGATGGTTAATGTGAAACCCGTCAGGAAGAGCACGGCGGCCGTCGCGCGGCTCAGCAACAATAAATAAATCGAAGTATCGAGCCGCAGTTTGCCCGCCTCCGTCGGACCGCTCGCCCAAACGTCAAACAAATTGCCGAGGGCAAGAACGCCGAACGCCAGGCCGGCATGCAGGTCGAGCGTTCGGTGTAAGAGTCTGAACCGAAGAAGCCCAAGCTGCAGCAACGCGAGCCCGATCACACCCGCGACGGCTCCGACCGCCGCGCTCAGGTGTGGCTCGTAGATGGCTACGGGCAGCTCAGGAACCGTCACAAGGATCGCGCTGATCAGCGCCAGCAGCAGCCACAACGCGATATAGCGGCCGGGTCGGAGTGCGGATTCGGGCGTATCGACGTCGCTTACAACCGTTCGCCATCGCTTCCTCCTTCGCGCGCCGGAATGGATGTGCATGGCGAACTCAGCCGACAGGGTACGCGCGGCGGGTTAGCGCACCGTCAGGCGTGATGACATTGCGGTAAAGCGGCGGTTGAGATCCGCGCCAAAACGCGCCCAACCGGCGCCCACAATCCTTCGAATGCAGGATAGCGGAACACCGAGGACGAGCCTATTGTGTGCGCGCTCGAGCGCAAATCCGCCTGCGCTTTGCGATGAACCTACGGATCGACCGAAGGAGGCAACTCGATACTGGCCAACCGAGTCGGCATGGTCAGCTGATGACAGTTGGACACGCAACACGGGGAGTGTGGGCGTTTCAATCAACGCCCTGAGGGAGTTTGAGTCAAATAAAGGCGGCGCAGGCGGCGTTCTGAACGCCATAAGCGCCGGATACGCGAACGTGCCCAATCGCGGGCAACGGATGTAGCCCCCGTTCGCCCGCCACAGCGCAGACGTTTGTGTGTGCTTCGAATTTCACACCGGAGGTTCGCTGATGAAGCGATCTGTAACTACTCGCGTGGTTTCGGCCGCACTGCTGGTGCTGGGTTTGATACCTGGCTCGGTAGCCGTAACCTATGCAGACCCGACACCGATTTCGGGAGCGATTTTCACCACGATTCTGCCTTGCGATCAAGCAGTCAATCGCAATATTTACGCGGCCAAATCCGATGTCTACATCAATGGCGGGCCAGCCCGACCTGGTGCCGCTGGGCTCCCACCAGGGAACTACTACGTGCGGGTCACGGCGCCATCGGCGAACGATCCCACGGGCCAGGTACTTGGTACGAGCGTGTTGGGCCCCTTCGGCGACACACCCGTGACGGTCACCGCCGGTGGCGACTTTGCCGCGTGTTATCAGCTCACCAGCATCTTGCGACAGATCAGCGATTCGCTGCCCGGCTATGACAACACGCCCAATCCCGGCGGCGAGTACAAGGTGTGGGTATGTCAGGACGCTAACTTCACGCCGAGCCTGTGCAAGACCGACAACTTCAAGGTTAGGGACAACGCGACTACCGGGACGCTGAACGTTCTTAAGTACTACGACGCCAATGCGAATGGTCTGGACGACGACGGCGCCTTCAACGCCCTGGATGGCTGGCAAGTCAGCATCGACGACGGCATCCACCTCGTACGTTTGACGCCGGTGAGTGTCGGTGTTGATTCGATCGTGCCGTACACGGTAACGGAATCGTCTCCCGTCGAGACAAACTGGGTCTCAACAACGCAGAACCCGGTCACGGGCGTGACCGTGCCGGCGGGCGGCGCGACGACGGTCAAATTCGGAAACGTTTGCCTGGGTGAGGGTGGCGGTCTGACGCTCGGCTTCTGGAGCAACAAGAACGGCCAGACGGTCTTCAACAGCAAACCGAACAACCTGAGTGCGATGGTGTCGCTCAATCTGCGGGACGCCGCCGGCGCGAACTTCGATCCCGGGAGTTACACCGCGTTCCGCACCTGGATCCTGGGCGCCGACGCCGTGAACATGGCGTACATGCTCTCCGCGCAACTGGCGGCTACGGATCTGAACGTGCTAAACGGCCGTGTCACTGGTACGAGCCTGGTGTATGCGCCAGCGTTGAAGAGCTACAACGTAGCTGGTGAGACCCCGCTAGGCTTTATCAGTATCAATGATCTGATCGCGGCCGCAAATAGCGAGTTGGGCGCGCACGGCTACACACCGAGTGGCAACGCGTCCCGAGCCTACCAAGAAGCGTTGAAAAACGCTCTGGACGACGCCAATAACAACAAGAACTTCGTGCAGACAAAGCCCTGCGACTTCTCATTCGCCGCCTCGTAGCCGCGGCCTAAGTCCGTCCAACCGAATGAGGGCGCCTCTCGGCGAGGCGCCCTCACTCGTTAAAGCAATCCAGACCTCGTCGCCACAACGCAACGCAGGAAACGGCTCGGATACGTCTTGCGACGCGTCCCTCGTTCGTTGAGGTCGAACTTATGTGTGACGCTGGCAACCGCGGCCGCTGCCGAAATGCCGGCGAGGAGGCCTCCTCCTCGTGGTCGCTCACCCGCGTGCTCGGCTCTAACGAGAACATCAGCACTCGAGCAGCGCGCGACCCGAGCCCGATGCGCTGCTATTGGCGCGGCAGCCAGCTACTCGTGACGAAGCGTGCGCCTTTGTAGCGTGACTTGGGGGCGCGAACGATCGGCGTCGCTAAGGAGTTTGTCGTCGTGGACGAGCCGGATGACCACGAGAGTCGGTTTCAGTTCCTGCATACCGTGCGGGAATACGCGCGACTTAAAGACAATCGTGTAATTGCCGGCTTCATCGAGTCATAAGCGGAGACCCGTGTGGCGGAGGAACGCGAAGCAGAGTGAGGCGTCGCTTCCAACGCGATCGAGGCCGTCTTCGGCCACATCGGCAACTTCGGCGATGGTGTCGGCGCACAGGTTCGCCAGCTCCGTGGACTTCACGTTGCCCCACACCTGTTCAGTCGGATTCAGGTCCGGGGCGTAGCCAGGGAGGGGCTCGATCCTCAGCCAATCGCGCTGGGTGGCAATCCACTCCGTCATGCGGCGGCTGCGGTGCGAGGGCAGTCCGTCCCAGATGAGCAGCACTGTGCGCTGCCGCTCAAGCTGATGCAGCTCAGTCAGAAACGCGATCAGGGTCTCATCGTTGTAGGCGCCAGGACGCAGCTGAAAGACGAGGTGTGCATCACGACCATCCGGTTCGTACACCAGGGCACCCGCGATGGACAGCCGTTTCCAGGCGAAGCGATGATGCAGCACCGGCGTCTGCCCTCTGGGTGCCCAGGTCGCGCGCACCGAAGGCAGCAAGGACACGCCAGATTCGTCCTCGAATACGATCAGCGCGTTCTGGCGCCGGGCGCTTTTTTCAACTGCGGCCAGCGCTTCTTGACCCAGCGGTGGATGGCTTCCTCGTTGCGTTCGATCGCTCGCCGCGCCGGCCGCTGCCAGGACCAGTCCAGTTGGTCGCGCAGCACGTACCAGACATGGCCTGGGTGATAGCTCACGCCCGTCAGTCGCTCGATCACCTCCGCCACACGTGGCAACGTCCACACGTCGCCGGTGTAGCCACTGGCCTCGGCACCCCGCGCCAACGCGTTTTGGACCTCGACGAGCTGTTCGCGACTGAGCTTCGGTTTCCGCCCGGCGCGGCCTGCACCCCGCAACGCGTCCCGGCCGCCCTGCCGCCACGCCTTGCGCCACTGAGAGACGATTTGGTGCCTCACGCCGACCTGACGGGCGATCTCCGCCGGCGTCACGTCCTGCTCCAACAACTCCGCGGCCCGCATCCGAGACGCCTCCATCGCCGCAAAATCTCGCCGCGGCCGAACTCGTCTGGTGCGTGATCGTGTCTGCATCTGCTTTACCGGAACTACTGAGGTCATGGCTCAGTGTCGCACCAATATCCCTGTCTCCGGTAGTCCTGGCTGAGCACACTATTCCGCGATTCTCTTTAAGTCACACCCAACGCGATGTTGTCCTAGCGAGAAAAGTACTTGCGCCGGCACGCGGCAAATGACGGCGCACACTGTCAACAGGCCTGGTCGGACTGAGATGTCCGCGTGGTCGGCATGACAAATGTCATCCACCTGCCCGATGACGACAGTAGTGGTACTCGACGACAAAAGTATCTACCAGCGGTTCGGTCTCATGGCAAACACTTGAGACATGGCAACTCGCGGGCAACTCAAGAACAGAGAAAGAGGGGTGTGCCAATGCACGTCCAGCATTTCGTCTCAGAAAACAGCTTCGATGCCGACTACCAGTTCGGCCATCCGAAGACATATCTGGCGCCCATTGAGCTCGCTCGGGCCACGATTCTGCGCTCGAGGTTAGGCGACACGCCCGCGGAACGGGCAGCCGAGCACATCGAGTTCGGCCAGGATGAACACGCGTCCCATCGCGAGAGACGTAAAGGAGGTGATTGTTCAGCCTAAGTCCACGCCGTCAGAAGCAGCGGCGGCCAGGTGTCATGACCACTCAGCCGCCCATTCGCATCGCCCTTATCGAGGAACGGATGCACCGCAACTTTACCGCCGGCGCACCAGCGATGCCCAGTCTTAATCCGCGAGGAGGTCGATGGTGTGCTACGCCCTGTGGATCGCGCAAGCGCTCCTTGCGCTGCTGTTCTTGCTCACCGGGGGCATGAAGCTGGTGGTGCCGATGGATGTACTGATCGAGCAGATGCCAGTACCGCTACCCGCTGTGTTCGTGCGTTTGCTCGGCGCTGCCGAGGTGGCTGGCGCCTTTGGACTGATCCTGCCCGGGCTGCTGCGCATCGGGACCGGCCTCACATCGCTAGCCGCCTCGGGATTGGTCATCATCAATGATCGGTGCCGTGATGTTCACGCCACCAGAGGATTTCACCCTTGCGGCCATTCCGGCCGTCGTGGGAATCCTCGCGGCGTTTGTGGCCTACGGCCGCTGGCGGTTGGTGCCGCTGGAGAGTGGCCCGTCGCCGCGATCCGGGCTGCGGAAGGAGCCGGCCCATGCTTAGTGCAGACGCCCTGATGATGGTCGCCCACGAACGAATTGCCGACCTGCGCCGCGAGGTTGAAGCTGACCGTCTCGTGCAGCTCGCTCAAACGCGAGCCTCGAACTACGCGGCTGTCGCCCTCAGCCGCTCGCCTGTCCCGCGGCAGGGGCGAGGACGAGCGCAATTCCGACAAGAGTGTAAATTCCAATGAGAAAGTTAGTCGTAACGGAGTACCTGACGCTGGATGGCGTCATGCAGGACCCAGGTGGCGTCGGAGAAATCGAGCAGGGCGGCTGGACCGTGCCGTATTGGAATGACGAGCTCACCACCTTTCAATACGATGGCTTGGTCGCGAGCGACGCGCTGCGGCTGGGGCGCGTGACGTACGAAGTGTTCGCGGCCGCCTGGCCAAACATGACGGAGGAAGGCGATTTTGCCGCCCGCATGAACGGCTATTCCAAGTATGTGTCCTCGACGAGTTTCGAACGAGCCGAGTGGAACAACTCGCACATCATCAAGGGCAACGTCGCGGAGGAAGTCGCGAAACTGAAGCAGCAGGCGAGTCGGGACATTCTCGTCTACGGCAGCGGCGAACTGCTGGCGACGCTGATGGAGCACGATCTCGTTGACGAGTACCGGCTGATCGTCTACCCCGTCGTCCTGGGGACCGGCAAGCGGCTGTTCCGCGACGACACGGTCACCAAGCTGAAGCCGACCGCAACGAAACTATTCAGTTCGGGCGTGGTCGCGCTCTGCTATGAGCCGGCGGACCGAAAAGCGCCGGTGCTGACCAGCGACTAACAACAGATTCGTGCGGGCGGGCCAGGCTGATCACCCCCAATGAGCGGGCCATGGCCTCGCGCACAGGGCTACAACCAGCCTGCATCGCGGGCGATGCGGATCGCGTCCAGTCGGTTACGGGCACCGACTTTGGCGATCGCATTGGACAGGTAGTTGCGCACCGTCGCTGGCGCGAGGTGCAGCTGTCCGGCGATGTCGTCCGTGGGGAGGCCCGCTTCAGCCGTGCGTAGCACCTCAGTCTCACGATCGGTCAATGGGCTGCTCCCCGTCTCCACGGCGATGGCGACGAGCTCGGGATCGAGCACCCGCTCGCCTGCAACCACCCTACGCACCGCGTCCGCCAGCCGGTCAGCGGGTGCGTCCTTCATGAGGAATCCCCGCACGTGTGCCTTCAGGGCGCGCAGCAAGTTGCCAGGCTGACTCAGGCCAGTCAGGATCAGCGTTCGACACTCCGGAACGGCCTCGTTGAGCGAATCGGCGGCGGTCAACCCGTCGAGCCCCGGCAGATCGATGTCGATGACCGCGACATCCGGTCGCGTTTGCATCGCCGTCTCGACAATCGTGTCGCCGCGGTCCAGTTGGGCAACGATCTCAATGTCCGGCTCGAGCGACAACAGGGCCACCAGAGCGCCGCGAATCATGTGCATGTCTTCGGCGATCAGGACGCGGATCACGCAACCACCTGTGGAACTTCGACGTGCAGGTGAAAACAGCCCTCCGGGGTTGGCTGACCGACCGCGGAACCACCCAGTGCCGCGGCGCGGGCCGTCAGACCGGTGAGCCCTTGGCCGCCCGGCGATGGGGGGTCTGCTCCATCGTTCTCGATGTCAAGGTGGACCTTGCCACTCTCGCGACGCACATGTATCGAACACGCCTTGGCCGAACTGTGACGCAGTACGTTGGTCACTCCTTCGCGCAACGCCCAGCCGAACAAGTCATCGACCGGAGGCGCCAGATCGCCGACTGTGACCACGATGCGGGTGCGGATCCCAGCGGCTTCTAGCAAACTGGCGGCGCCCTCGGCTTCGGTTGCGAGGGAGACCCGGTGCTCTTGCTGTGCGACGTCGCGTATGTCGCGCAGAGCAGATCGCGCCACCGTCGTCAGGCTCTCGATCTCTGCCGCCGCCCGTGCAATGTGGTCGCGCTCGAGCAACCGCAACGCCAGGTCACCTTTGAGCGAGACGGCCGACAGGGTATGGCCGAGCAGGTCGTGCATATCGCGCGAGATGCGCAGTCGCTCGCGGCCCACGGCGAGCTCGGCGAGCTCGGTACGCGCGTCTCTCAGCTCATCGATCGCTTTGACCAGGCGTGCAGCGCCGTACAGACCGCCCCCGCCCATAAGCAGAATCGCGGTCGGATAGACGAACAGGTACGCCGCCTGGGCGACCCCCGAGACTTCTTCCGGGGACCATCGGAAGCCCTCGCTGACGTTCCATGCGCTCCAGCCGATTACGTCCACCGCCACAGCCACGATCGCCAGACGGCGCGGCAGAAGCATCAACGCTGAGGCGGTCGCGTACCACTGCAGCGTTACCCAGCGCAGCCCGAAGAACGGCGCCGGCGCAAAGGCTACGACCAGCAGCAGCAAGAAGGTCCATGGCCAGTACCGCGGGCGCACGCCGCTGCTCGTCGCGAAGCTGTGCCTCAGCTGAAGAGCACCCACACCGAGGACGAGCGGCAATGCAATCGCGCCGTTGGTATCAGGCGCGAACCCAAGGCCAGTCGTCGCAGCCGCCGCTGTAAACGCCACATACGGCACGTGCATCCCGAGCAGGAACCAGCGGGCTTGCCGCCCCGTCCAACGTGCCTGGTCGAAACTCAGGGCCTCGGACATGGTGGTCATGGACTGCCTTGATAGTGGGTGGCTGATCCGTTGCCGGAAGAAACCAGCACCCGGAGCTCACCGTCCGCGTCACGACTGACGTCGATGAAGCATCGCGCGAGAGAATCCTCGCGCAGGGCCTTGGCTGCCGCAAGTCGTACAGCCGCGCGCGATCGCGCGTCGGTCGCCTCCAGCTCGCGTTCGTCGGCGACCCTGATGCGCGGCTCGACGCCCGCCGCTTCGAGTAGCGCTACGGCAGCCTCCAGCTCAGCCCGGACCGACGTCTCGCGGTAGCCGGCTACAAGCAGTCGGGCATGGGCGAGGGTCTGCCGCGACAAGTCGACTACCCCTTGCAGCTCCATTCTCGCTGCGTCTCGCTGGGTTGTAGCGGCGGCGCGGCCCGCGCGGCTGATGATGTCCTCGAACGCACTACCAACCGTGCGGCGGAGCTCCGTCTGAATGCGCAGCCGTTCGCGCACCACCACCCTATCCCTGAGTTCGCGCCGCGCGCCCTCCAGTTGCCACAAGGCCGCGACAAGCCAAACCACCACAAACAGCGTGACGCTGCGCCATGCCACGGTAATTGCCGCGTATGGCCCGGACAGCGTCGGAGATGAGCCGGCGAGCGCCCAAGCCGATAGGACGACCGCGGCGGCGAGCGGCACGGCCCATGGCCGGCGGACGACCAGCAGTACGGACACAGCAAGGAGTGCGAGGCTGGGCACCAAGCCGACACCGACGGCAGCCACGCCCGCGGCGTTAACCAGAGCCAGCGCGGCGAGCGTCCACATCGCGCCTGCCGGCCGCTCGCCGCGCAGGCCGTAGATCACGTGGCGGAGGTGCAGCGGCACCGCGCAGGCGGTCGCGACCAACGCCGCCAACCCGTTGCCGTAGGCGGGAAACGCAATCACCCTGAACATATCGACGGCGGCTGGTAAGACGTTGAGTGCAAGCGCCGCCGCCGCGGCAACGCCACCCAACCCGCCGGCCGTGAAGACGTTCACGTTGGACACGTGCTCGGCGGCTGGTAGCGGTTCGCAGTCGCTCAGTATTGCCTGTTGGCGCCGTGCCGGTGCCTCAGGCATGGTTGCCAGCCACGCACTTGCTCGAACGAACACAAGCGCCGTCGCCATACCGCCGCTGCTGAGTACGGACATTTGTAATCATTGTCAGCCTCGAAGCGCGTCCCGCGTCAGGGGCAGTTGTCATCAGCTTCTGATGACGAATGTCATTCTTCATTGTCCCCCGACTGGTCTGTGGACGCCAACAGGCGGTCGTTCCGAACCAAGAGGACGCCCATAAGTAGCAGCCAGAGCGTGATCACCGTGGCCACGATCCCCACGGCACTGCTGAAGGCAGTGGGCTCGCCCACTGATGCCTGGATGATGCCCGAGACGGTGCCGCCGACACCAGCCAGAGCGACAATCCACCCCAGCCCAGCGGGGTCCCGGCGGCTCAGCGCCGCTACCAGACCGTACTGCACGAACGTGAACCCCGCGAAGGCTAGGTTCAGCGGGCTGAGCAGGGCTAAGTTGATCGCCTGCGGAAGATCGCGATCGCTGTCGCGCGGGGGGCGGCGGCGCCGCCCCCGCGTAAACTCCGCCAGGTGCTTGGCAGCGAAACCGTCCAGCGTTTAGTTTTCGTTGCCGGACTCGATCGCCCGTGGTGAGTTTCGGCCCTGCGCGATCCTACCGACTTCGACGACGAGGACCTGTTGATCCAACAGGCGGCCACTGAGGGCCTCTGACGGACATTTCCGTTCCAATGGTTGTCGGAGGCCTGTTTCGATCCCGGCGGCGGTCAGCAGAACCGCGGCGATGTCCAGTTCTGCCCGCAGCGACATTCGCTGATAGCGGCTGACCATTAGTCGCACATCGGCCAGCGTCCGGCGCGACTCGTCGACAAGTCTGCGCAATGCCTCTTCGAGCCCGACCGAAGTGGGCGACTGTCCAACCAGCTTGTTCGCCTGTTCGGCTTCGTCGGCGATCGACTCCAGGGCGGTGCCCAGCGCGTGGCGCACTTCGGCGTCAATCCGCAGCCGCTCCTGCGTAACCGCCTCCTCAGTCAGGCTCAGCCGGGCCGCCTCGAGTTGGCGCATGGCGCCAACCAACCAGATCAATACGAACGGGGGCAGACTCCGCCAGGCGACGGTGATGCTGTAGTAGGGGGCGTAGTCTGGAGCGCCCAGTGGTAAGGCCAGCGGTATCGGCGCAGCCACCAGGACCGCGAAGATGCCCGCCGACCAGCGCGGACGCAGCAGGATGAGCACCGACACCGCGAGCGAATGGAGCGCCGAAAGCCAACCGATGCCGATGATCGGCACGGCGCCGATAATGACGATGGCCATCGCCATAAGCGTCCACCTGGCACCGGGCGGACACGCTCCGCGCAGCGTGTACACGACGTGGCGCATGTGCAGAGGGAGATAGCCGGCGGTGGCAATCAGCGCCAGCAGCCCATTGCCGCCGACGGGGACCGACGAAAGGGTGATCTTGGCGATCTCGAGAAATGGGCAGGGCGATGCTGAGAGCCACGGCGCCCACGGCGGCCGATTGCACCAGGCCCGGTAACCGTCGCCCCTTCATGTGCGTCATGACCAATTCGCTGCGGCGCCAGCTCACGCGCGCGAGACACGGTGGTGCGAGCGCCACAGCCATACGAGCGTTTCCCTCGGGTCTCAAGTCTGACCCGACGATCACGGCGCGGGCAGATACCGATGTCTATTTCTGCGCATGACATTTGTCATCGTCCCGTGGGGGCACAACGTCAGCGCGAGTTGACGACATTCGCATCTACGTGCTGCAAATACTGTCCCGCCACACTGACCATGAGGGTGGCGTAACGAAGCCCGCACCCTCAGGACTGTAAGGACAAGGAGGATGAAATACGTGTGCGCGAGCACCAGCTCGCTAACCGATGAGGCGCTGATCGGCGAGCTCCTGGAAAACATGGGCAAGAGCTGTTCGCGGCCAGGGATATCGACGGCATCGTGGCCCACCATGCCCAGACATCTTGCTATTCGATGTTCCACCGCCGATTCATCGCATCGTGGGAGCAGCAGTTTTCCCCCTGGTTTGGCGGCTTGCGTCTCTTCGAGTTGCGCGAGTTGACCATTGCCGCGGGCGACAGCGTGCGTCTGCCACGGCCTCATTCGCTGTGGTGGATCGGCGGCCCCGGAGACAACGCTCAGCTGGTGGTACGCTTGACGGTTTGCTGCCGCAAGACGAATGGCTATTGACGGTCGTGCAGTGAACACCATTTGGAACCAAGCGCTGACGCCTGATCTTTTTCCTACCAAAACGCACAGGAGCCCTCACACACATGATCAATGCAATCGAACGCCCCGTAACGGCGCGTCGCGTCGCCCTCAATGCCCGCTCGGTCGAAACCGTCGGCCACGTCATCCTACGCTACGGTCTCGTCCTGTTTCTGATCAGCGGCGGTTTGGCCAAGTTCACGCCCGCTGAAGCCGAGTTCATTCAGCCGCTCATGGCGCACAGCCCATTCTTTGCCTGGCTGTACGGTGTCACCAGCGTCCAGGGCGCGTCCAATCTGATCGGCGTGGTCGAGATCATCCTGGGTGTTCTATTGGCTCTCCACCGCTGGCGGCCGCGCCTTGCCGTGCTCGGTGGACTGGGCGCCATGGTGGAGTTCGTCGTCACATTCAGCTTCCTGTTCACGACGCCAAACCTGTCGCCGGAAATGACGGGTTTTCTGTCGAAGGACTTGATGCTGTTGGGAGCGGCCATCTGGGCGACCGGCGAATCCCGCCGCGCGGAGCGCTGACGATTCGGCGAGGCGGGCGGCCAAGAGTTCTAACCCGAACCGGAGACACGATCGTGCATGAGAGTGATTCGAACCGGCGCCGGCTCTTGGCCCGGCTCAAGATGCTCGTCGGCGACTGGACGGAGCAGGTGGGCCTCCCGGGAGTACCCGCGGGACTGATGAGCTTTCAGTGGACGCTCGACGGGCAATTCCTTCTTCAACGCTCCGAAATTCCCGACCCCAGTCTCCCGGACAGCGTCGCGATCATCGCCGTGGCCGCCGAAGCCGGCGGCTACACCCAGCATTATTTCGATTCGCGCGGCGTCGTCCGCACGTACGCCATGACACTAGACGAGCAAAAATGGACGCTGCTGCGCGACCAGCCGGACTTCACGCCGCTGAACTTCTCGCAACGTTTCACCGGCACCTTCGACGCCCACGGCACCAGCATCACCGCCACCTGGGAGTCCAGCGACGACGGTGAGCACTGGCGCAAAGACTTCGACCTCACCTACACCCGCCGACGCGGTACCTCCCGGCGCCCGCGGGCCGCGAAAGGAATGACATCCCATGAGCACCGTCCGATTCGAGATCAGCATGTCCCTTGATGGCTACGTCACCGCGCCCGGAGTACGGCCCGACGCACCGATGGGCGACGGCGGGCAAGTCCTCCACGAATGGGCCTTTGGCGGCGACGAGCGCGGTCGCGACGTGCTCGCCGATAGCCAGGACACGGTCGGCGCCAGCATCGCCGGACGGCGCACCTATGACCTGTCCATCCCGTGGTGGGGCGCCAACGGCCCCGGCTCTGAAGGCCGCACCCCGACGATCGTGGTATCGCATAGCGAACCCGGAGACGTGCCCGCCGGCGGTGTGTACACGTTCGTCCACAGCCCGCAGGACGCCGTGGCAGTCGCCCAGGCCATCGCTGGTGATAAGGACATCGACGTCTTCAGCGCCAGCATCGGCGGACAACTGCTGCGCGCTGGCCTCGTCGATGAGGTCCGCATCCATCTTGTCCCAGTACTGCTCGGTTCAGGCACGCGTCTCCTCGACGACGCGGGCGGGCCCATCCGGCTCGAGCCGACGAGCGTTGTTGAGGAATCGAAGGCGACTCACGTGCGCTACCGCGTCGTCAAAGCCACCTAGCCAGGGGTTCGCAGGCTGGTCAGGCACCCGGACGATCAGTGCCGAAACTCCAGAGATTGCCTTCCAGATCGCGCGCGCTGTAGCCGCGCAGTGTGCCATCGAACGCATCATGCGGATCGCCAAGCATCTGCGCGCCAGCGTCACGAGCCCGCGCGAAATGCGCATCCGGATCTGGTACGGCGATATAGACCCAGCCGTGTCCGAGATGGGTACCGTGCAACTCGTCTGGAAGATCAGGCTGAACAAGCACACGACCGTTGCCATAACGAAGACTGGCGGAACGCACAGCGCCTTGTGTGTCACGACCGATCTCGTCAACCGTCAGACCAAAGGCCTCCGTCAGGAAGGCGAGCGCGGCCTCGACATCGCGGTAGGTGAGGGACGGGTAGACGTCCATGGCGGTGTGCCAGCATACGACGACGGCCGGGTCTCAACACGGCCCCTGCGGCGTGGTCGCGATGTCCCCCGCCCCGGTGCACGATCTGCGGCCTAAAAGCCGCACGGCGACTCGCTTGCGAGCCTCGCATCACCGCGCTGTTGGCGAGCCCGCGCCCACTATCTCCTTTGTATTAGTGAGGTGCGCTCGGGCACCGTAGTCGAGCGCGGGCAGCGGGCGAGGCAGACCGACGCTCCCGTGGTCCACCAAGACCGAAGCGAAGCGAGGTCGCCTCGTCCGGCCGCCGTACAGCCCGAACAGTTGCCT
>WNGA01001244.1_pt1 | contig 69746 bp, 61 predicted proteins | sample 5400061 | NCBI WGS metagenome assembly WNGA01 (sample SAMN13153366, study PRJNA577476) | soil metagenome | isolation source: 100 cm soil or saprolite under grassland replicate 2 | place: USA:California | collected 2016-06-15
TTCTTCCACAGCTCGATGTCGCGCTGCATGTTCACTTCCTGCGGCATCCAGTGGTTCGCGCACGCCGATAGGTACTTGTCCCACGCCCACTTGTACTTGAACGGCACGAGCTGGTTGACGTCGGCCGAACCATTGATGACGCGCTTGTCTTCGATGCGCACGCGGCGGAAGCCGTTCTCCATTGCCTGGCGCTCGACTTCGAGGTCGTGCACGGGCTCGCGCGACAGGATGCCGCCCATTGTCTGCGCGCGGATCGTCTCGGGCGTCATCGGCTGCCGGCGCGGCTGCGGGGCCGGCGTGACGTCGTCTTCGAAGGTCAGCATCGTAGATTCTCCGTGTTGCTCGTTATCGTTTTGTGGTGTCATTCCCGCGCGACGAAAGTCACTGGGTCCCCGCGTTCGCGGGGACGACGTAGTGCTTGTTCGAGTTCGATCCGTTATCTCAAGCTACGTTCCTACCAGGTCGTCGCGTTGAAGTCGACGAAGTGCGTGGTCTGCTTCGGCTGATCGCTTGCCATGCTCATCAACGCGATGACCAGCATGCCCAGGAACCCGCCACCGATGAACGCCGCCACAATCCACCAAACCGAAACCATGGTTACCTCTCCTTCCATGGTTGCCCATCACCCCAACCGTCTCCCCGCTATGCGGGGCGCCTTCCCCTCACCCTAACCCTCTCCCCGCTTCGCGGAGAGAGGGAGGGCCTTTAGTGCATCGCGCTCAATTTCTCGTAAAGGTAATCGGCGGCGAAATCGATGCCCGGATGCCAGGCGATCGTTGCCAATCCGTAATCAAGGTAGAAATCGGCGAAGCGCTCGGGCGAACGAAGCTGCTCGAATGTGTCGCCATAGAGGTCGTCGGAAAGATCGACCACACCTTTTCGTCCATCGTTGAATTCAAGCCAGACCTTGTAGTCCCCGAGATAACGCGCGTCGATCACATGGCGCTGCACATGCTCGTATCGGGCCAACTCGAACCTCCTTCAGCGAAGTTGCGCGCGCGCAGCCCCGGATGCCCGAGGGAAAGACCGGCGCGCTCGATTGACACGCGCCGCCGCAATCGCACCTGCCTCCCGCCGGACCGGTTCTTGTCGGTTGTCTTGCCGGTCCGTTCAGTACCAAAGCCCAAGGCACTTACTTCGCCCCTGTCTGGGTTCGCGCCCGGGTCCCACTTCGGCCGGTTGCGTCACGCGAGTCTTGGCGATGCGCTGCTCGCGTGCTGCGCGTCCGTCCGAAAAGTCGTTCAGTCTGGTCATCTCCTATGTTTGTTGTCATTCCCGCGCAGGCGGGAATCCAGTGTCTTGCGACGAACGACACTGGGTCCCCGCCTTCGCGGGGACGACAGACGCCGCCTTTGCGGGGACGACAAGCATCATTGGCATGCTTCACAGTCCGGGTTGTCGATCGAGCAGAACTTCGGTGCCGCTTCTTCCGGCGGCGGCGCTTTCGCGTGCTTCGCTGCCTTCGCATGCGGCGCCGACGCGATGATGCTGCTGCTCAACGACGGCGCAGCGCTCAAGCCGCCGGACTCCGTCACCGAGTTCAACTCTCCACCTTTACCGGTCGACTTCTCGGCGGACGTCGCCGCGAGCGTGCGCAGGTAGTACGTCGTCTTGAGGCCGCGCACCCACGCGAGCTTGTACGTCTCGTCGAGCTTCTTGCCCGACGCACCGGCCATGTAGATGTTCAGGCTCTGCGCCTGGTCGATCCACTTCTGCCGCCGCGCGCCCGCTTCGACGATCCACTTGGCGTCGACCTCGAACGCAGTCGCGTACAGATTGCGCAGGTCGGCCGGGATGCGGTCGATCTTCGCGAGCGAGCCGTCGAAGTACTTCAGGTCCGACACCATCACCTCGTCCCAGAGATTCAACTTCTTCAGCTCCGCGACGAGATGCTCGTTCACCACGGTAAACTCGCCCGACAGGTTCGACTTGACGTAGATGTTCTGGTACTCGGGCTCGATCGACGCCGCGACGCCGATGATGTTCGAGATCGTCGCCGTCGGTGCGATCGCGACACAGTTCGAGTTGCGCATGCCGTGCAGCTTGATGCGCGAGCGCAGCGCGTCCCAGTCCATCGTCGACGAGTCGTCGATGTCGACGTAGCCGCCGCGCTCTTCGCGCAGCAGCTGCAGCGTGTCCTGCGGAAGAATGCCGCGATCCCACAGGCTGCCGCGATACGTCGTGTAACGGCCGCGCTCCTCGGCGAGCTCGGTCGACGCCCAGTACGCGTAGTAGCAGACGGCTTCCATCGACGCGTCGGCGAACTTCATCGCCGCTTCGGAGCCGTACGCCAGATGCAGCAGGTGCAGGCAGTCCTGGAAGCCCATGACGCCCAGGCCCACCGGACGATGCTTGAGATTGGAGTTACGTGCCTTGTTGACCGCGTAGTAGTTGATGTCGATGACGTTGTCGAGCATCCGCATCGCCGTGCGGATCGTCTCGCGCAGCTTCGCGTGGTCGAGCTCGTAGGTGCCGTTGGGCAGCTGCTTCATGTGCGCGAGCAGGTTGACCGAGCCGAGGTTGCACACGGCGATCTCGCTCTCGCTCGTGTTGAGCGTGATTTCGGTGCACAGGTTCGAGCTGTGCACGGTGCCCATGTGATGCTGCGGCGAGCGGACGTTGCACGCGTCCTTGAACGTGATCCACGGATGACCGGTCTCGAACAGCATCGAGAGCATCTTGCGCCAGAGCTGGACGGCGGGAATGCGCTTGTAGAGCTTCAATTCGCCGCGATCGACCTTCTCTTCGTATCGCTGATACGCCTCGTTGAACGCGTGCCCCCACTTGTCGTGCAGATCAGGCACGTCCGACGGCGAGAACAGCGTCCAGTCGCCGCCTTCCATCACGCGCTTCATGAACAGGTCCGGAATCCAGTTCGCCGTGTTCATGTCGTGCGTGCGGCGACGGTCGTCGCCGGTGTTCTTGCGCAGCTCGAGGAATTCCTCGATGTCGAGGTGCCACGTTTCCAGGTACGTGCACACGGCACCCTTGCGCTTGCCGCCGTTGTGCGCGAGCCCTGCGGCCGTCATGTACGACTCGTCGGTATCGACCTTGAGATCGACGACCAGCGGCTTCGGCAGGATCGGCTCGATGTCACGGATGCGCGAGAAGATCGTGCCGCCATGCGTGATCTGGTCCTCGGCGCGGTGCCCCAGCCGCAGCATCTGGTAGCGAATGCCCTCAGCGAGCAGCAGCGATTGCTTGCCGCGCTCGGCGCCGGCGTTGGTTGCGAGCAAGCCCCGCACCAACGCGAGCGTCTGCGACCACGGAAGATGCGAGAGCCGTGGTGCAACGCGCTTGCGATGGTCGGCGTCGTAGAGATCGTCGTAACCGAACGGCAACGTCGCGCCGGCGCCGGCGATGCGGCCCGTCGTCGCGTCGCGAAGGGCGCTGCGGCCGTACGTCCATTGGACCTGCACGAAGGAACCGTCGCGCGCGCTCTGCCAATAGTGAATGCCGCGCGCGCGCAGGTACGAGCGGACGAACTCCAGATGCTCGTCGCGTTCCGGACTGCCGGCGACGCTCCACTGCATGCCGTCCTTCGACAGATGACCATCGCCGAGCAGCACGCCGTACAGACGCGCGTCGTCCTCGGTAAAGCCGTCGACCGCGACCACTTCGGTCGGAATTGTCATACCGACGTAATCGCCGACCTGTAGCGTGCGAGCATCGGCCCATTCAGCGCTCAGCTTGCCGCACGCGAGCGAATCGATCGTGCTCTCGCTCGACTCTCCCGCCGGCACGCCGCGAATCGCCCAGAACGGGTGACCGTCGGTGACTTCGAGCGGCTGCAGCGAATGCTCGACGTCGATCGCGATCATCGGCTCGCTCTGCTCATAGACAAGCTTGTCGATGACCTCGCGATACCGGCCGCTCCCGCCGAGCACCAGGTCGCCTGCGCGCACCTGGCGGATCGGCAGGATGCCGCGCGCCGTGTAGACCGACGTTTCGGGTGCGAAGCACTGATTGACCGCAACCGCCGTGTCGTTCACCACCTTCAGGAACGGAACGACGCCTTGCGACTTGCCGTTCGTGCCCTTGATGTGCGAGCCCATCGCGCGCACGTTCGTCCAGTCGTTGCCGAGGCCGCCGGCGAACTTCGAGAGCAGCGCGTTCTCCTTGATCGCCTCGTAGATGCCGTCGAGGTCGTCGGAGACCGTTGTCAGATAGCACGATGACAGTTGCGAGCGATGCGTACCGGAATTGAAGAGCGTCGGCGTGCTCGACATGAAGTCGAACGTCGACAGCGCGTCGTAGAACTGGATCGCGCGCGCCTCGCGTTCGACTTCGTTCAGCGCAAGGCCCATCGCGACGCGCATGAAAAAGCACTGCGGCAGCTCGAAGCGGCGGCCGCCGACGTACTGGTCGATCAGGAAGTAGCGGTCGTACAGCGTCTGCAGGCCCAGGTAGCCGAACTGCAGATCGCGCTCGGGCTTCAACGCCGCGCCGAGCTTCTTCATGTCGTATTGCTGCAGCGCTTCGTTCAGCAGGCCGATCTTGACGCCGTGCTTGACGAACTGCGGGAAGTACTCCGCGTACTTCGTCTTCATGTCGGCTTGCGAGGCTTCCTCGCCGAGCGCCTCGTGGCGGATCGAGTCGAGCAGAAGCCGCGCGGTGACGAAGCTGTACGCCGGATCCTTCTCGATCAGCGTGCGCGCGGCGAGCACGACACACTTGCGCACTTCGTCCATCGGCACGCCGTTGTACAGGTCCTTCAGCGTCGCCTTGAGAACGCGCTCGGGGTCGACGTCGGCGAGGTCTTCGCACGACGACTTGACGAGCGTGGTGAGCCGCGCGAGATCGAGCGGTTTCGACACGCCGTTCTCGATGACGAGCAGCACCGGCGCGTCGGCCTTCGCGCCCTTGTTCGCCTTCTCCTGCGCGCGCTCCTGCGAGCGGCGCTCGCGGTAGAGCACGTACGCGCGCGCGACTTCGTGCTCGCCGCCGCGCATCAGCGCGAGCTCGACCTGATCCTGGATTTCCTCGATGTGGATCGCGCCGCCTTCGGGCTTGCGCTTCATCAGCGCGGAGACGACGACGTCGGTCAGGTTCGCGACTTCCTCGCGCACGCGCGCGGACGCTGCGCCCTGGCCGCCGTTCACGGCGAGGAACGCCTTCGTCATCGCGATGGTGATCTTCGACGGCTCGAACGGCACCACCGCGCCGTTGCGGCGGATTACCTTGTATTGCGCGAGCCGCGGATCGACGTTCGCGGGCAGGGCGCTTGCGGTTTCGCCGGTCATCGGATCACGCGCGGAGCTGGGCGTCGTCGTGGCGGCCGAAGCGCTGGGCGATTGCATGGATGGCTCTCCTCGATTCTTGTCGTTGTGGCCGTACGCGGCGCGGTTGCGGCCGGATCGCCCGATTTCCCTCATGCCAGAACGGGTGAGGGACTCCGGGCGATGCACCTTCGATTTCCCTGTCAGAACACCCTGGCGGAACGCGGCCTGCCCGGGGGGTGCCGATTTTCCGCTTCTGAATCAGAATCTACAACATATTGTGTTCAAGTTCCTGCTGAACACCAAGAATAGTGGGGTGACGGGGGGAACGCAAGTTTTTTTTCATGCACACGGGCAACGGTCGAAAAGACACAGCGAAACAGCGCACTGCGGCATGTGTTTTGGCATATCCCCGTTTCTTCCCGGCCTCGTCCACCGGCTTGTCCACAGCAGCGACGGGTCCTCGTTCAGACCACGGCCGAAATGGGGTCTGCCGACCGGCTCAGCGCAGCGGAAAGAGACGCCCGTTCGCGATCGCGACGACCGTTTCGCCGGGTGCGGGCACGATCGTCGCGAGGCCGGTGAAGCGGCCGAACGCGGGCAGCAACGCGCGGCGCTGGCCGAGCACGAAGCACGGCAGGCGCGCGGAATCGTGCGCGTCGGACACGACGATGCCCGGATGCACGTGGCCGCACAGTGCGTAGCCGGTGGGCGGTGTCACCGGCTCGTGGCAGGCGAGGAAAGGCGACAGCGCGTGCGGTGCGCTGACGACCTCGATGTCCCACGCCGACGGGGGATCGCCGGCCCGCGAATCGTGGTTGCCCCGAACCAGCAGCACGGAGAGCCGCGGATGCGCGGCGCGCCACTGCCGCATCGCAATGTCGAGCGCGGCGACTCGACCGGCTGCCGCGTGCAGGAAATCGCCGAGGATGACCAGCCGTGCCGAGGCCGTTCGCGCGATCAGGGAAGACAGTCGCGCGAGGTCGGCGGCGGTTGCGCCGCGCGGAACCGGCACGCCGCCGGCGCGAAACGCGGCCGATTTGCCCAGATGCACATCGGCGACGAAGAGCGTGCGTTCGCGCGGCCAGTGGAGCGCGCGATCGGGGCACAGCTCGACGCGCTCGCCGGCGAGCGACAGCGCTGCCGTTGCACCCCGCTCCGTAGCCGTCAGACGAACGGCGCGGGCAGGTAAGTCGAGCCCGGGCTCATGTGTGAAGCGTGACATTGGGAAAAAATTGCGACATTGCGGCTACGAGCGACGCGGCGCAGACTCGGGGATCAAGAATTCCAGTGGATGCGCCGATAGCAAGAGTGTGCGCGTCCGACGGCGGCCACGGTAGCGCGATCGACGCTCGGGCCGCTCGGGGGGCATGATGCCGCGGTTTTCCGCGAACCTTACGTTTCTGTTCAACGAGGTGCCGTTTCTCGAGCGCTTCGACGAGGCTGCGCACGCGGGATTCCGCGCGGTCGAGTTCGCGTTTCCCTACGACTGGCCGGCACGCGAGATCGCCGATCGCGTCAAGGCGAACAAGCTCGAGGTCGTGCTGATCAACGCGCCGCCCGGCGACCTGGACGCCGGCGATCGCGGCACCGCCTCGCTGCCGGGACGCGAGTACGAGTTCCAGGCGGCTTTCGCGACCGCGCTTCGATACGCGCAGACTTTGGCATGCCCGCGGGTGCACGTGATGGCCGGTGTCGTGCCGTTCGACGCGGACGCCGAGCAGCGCGCACGCCGCCGCTCGACGCTCATCCGCAACTTGAAGTTCGCGTGCACCGAAGCGGCGGAGCAGGGCGTCACCGTGCTGCTCGAGGCGCTCAATCCGCGCGACGTGCCGAACTACCTGTATTCGCGGCAGGCCGAGGTCGATGCGGTTCGCGAGGAGGTCGGTGCGGCGAACCTCAAGCTGCAACTCGACTTCTATCACGCGCAGATCGTCGAAGGCGACCTGACGGACAAGCTTCGTCGACTGCTGCCCCGCGTCGGGCACGTCCAGATCGCCGGGCTGCCGGGCCGTCACGAGCCCAACGTCGGCGAGATCAACTACGCATGGATATTCAAGCAGCTCGACGAGCTCCGCTACGACGGCTGGGTCGGCTGCGAGTACCACCCGCTGACGACGACCGCGGCGGGCCTGACGTGGTTCTATCGGCTGCTCGATCGCAACCCGACGGCCAACCAAGGTTGAGCGCGCGCGGCGCAATGCCGCAGCTCGTTTTTTTCGCTTTTTTTTGACCGGCGACGTGAACCCGCTGATAGGCGCTCAGTCGAACCGGACTCCTCGCCGTCGATCGTGTTTGTCGACGACATCATGCGGCTTACAATGATCGCGCTGGGAGAGGGGACGTCGCCTTCGACGCCCTGGTGAGAGGGATCGGCGCAGCGCGCCGGTATTACAAGCACTGCAAAGAACGCGCCTGGCATGATCGTCGAGGCGAGCGTTCGAGCACAGAGGTGGCCAATGACGAAGCGGTATGAGGCAGCACAAGGAATGCCAATGGATATGCGCGTGCTGTGGGACACGAGCGGCACGTCGTTCGAGCTTGCGGAGAAAGCCTATCGCGCCTGGCTGACCGGAGCCGGCCGGATTCAGAACGAGACGCTCGGCTTTCTCAACGGCCGGTTCGAAAAGGGACTCGAGATCGCACGCGAATTGAGCAACTGCAAGACGGCGACCGAGTATTTGGAGGTGCAGGCGAAATACGCCGACAGCGCAATGTCCGACTGGCTCGAGGAAGGGCAGAAGATGGTTCAGCTGCTCGGCGAATTCGCGAAGGAAACGACGCAGCCGCTGGAAGAAGCCGCTCACACGGCTGAATCGACGGCGCGACGCGCGACACGCACGGCGAGGCGGTCGGCGCACTAGAAGCGAATCGAACTCGGGACGGCATCGACGTGGTGGCGTCCCGAGCGCCCACATCGGCCGCCTCTTTGTCCCGTTTGGGTGATGTGACGTTGCGTGTCGGCGGCAGCGCTGATTCGCGATTGCTTGCACCCTTGCCTTCGGCAGGGGCGCCTGCTCGCCGCTTACATCGCTACGCCAAATCCCCCATCGACGTAGATCACCTGCCCGGTGATGTAGTTGGACGCCGGTGATGCGAGGAGCACCGCGAGTCCCGCGAGCTCGTCGGGTTGGCCCCAGCGGCCGGCCGGCGTTCGCTTGCAGACCCACGCATTGAATTCGGGATTCTCGATCAGCGCGGTGTTCATCTCGGTCGCGAAATAGCCCGGCGCGATCGCGTTGACCTGGATGTTGTGCGGCGCGAGCTCGACCGCCATGCCGCGCGTCATCTGCCGCACGCCGCCCTTGGTCGTCGTGTACGGCACGATCGCCGGCCGCGCGAGCTCGCTCGTGAGCGATGCGACGTGAATGATCTTGCCCGCCTTGCGCGCGATCATGCCGGGCAGCGCCGCCTGCGACAGGAAGAACGGCGCCGTGAGATTCGTCGCGAGCAGCGCGTCCCAGTCCTCGGGCTTGAAATCGACCATCGCTGCGCGCCGCTGGATGCCGGCGTTGTTCACCAGAATGTCGAGATGGCCGTGCTCTTCTTCGATCGCGGCGATTGCAGCGCGCGCGACGTTACGGTCGGTGATGTCGAATGCGCGTGCGCTCGCGTGCGTGCCGAGCTTGTCGACCGCGGCGGCGAGCGCATCGGCGTTGCGCGCGTTGACGACGACGGTCGCGCCGGCGTTGACGAGTCCTTTCGCGATCGCGAAACCGAGGCCGCGATGCGCGCCCGTGACGAGCGCGGTCTTGCCGGAGAGATCGAACGGGTTGGGTGTCATGTCGAATCGTGCGTGGGTGGAGGGCGCAAGTGTCGGCTGCATGATCATGCGCGTCAATCGGCGGTCGCATCCTCGGCAGCGGCGCGCTCGAGCGCCTCGACCATGCGCGCGACGCGCGCATCGAGCGCTTCGGTCGTGAGGCTCTCGCGAAACATCTCGACCAGCAGCGGAAACGCGAACGGCGTCGGGCGCGGGGGGCGCGTGAGCAGGACACGCGCGCTGCGCAGCCGACCGAGAGCGGCAGTGAGCCGCGGCGCTTCGAGCCTGCGCTCGAGCACTTCGCGCACCGCCTGGGTCAGCAGCGGATTGTCGCGATCGTATTCGGCGAACACGTCGTAGATCAGCGCCGCCGATGCCTGCAATTGTCGCGTCGGATGCGGCTGTCCGGGATAGCCCTGGAAGATCAATCCCGCGACGCGCGCGATCTCGCGGAAATGGCGGCGGCCGAGCTCCGTCGCATTCAACCCCGACAGAATGTCGCGCTCGACGCCGGGCGCCGCGAGCAGGCGGCCGATATCGCCGAGCGACAGCGGTACCCGCGTCGACGAGAGCAACGCGAATCCGTAGCCCATGGGAAACGCTCCATCGTCGGCGGCAGCGCGCTCGCGATCTCGATCGTCTTCGGTTCAATGCCCTTGACGATGCGAGCGCGGCGCGGCGACACGTGCGCCGCTCTCACGCCGACGAGACATTCGAGCGCCTGGTCGAGATTGGCCAGCGTCGCGGACAGTCCCCAGGTCGGAATCGCGCTGCGCAGCGTGCGAAGCCGCGCGAGCGCGAGTTCGACCTGCACGCCGCGCTTGGTCGACAGGAGCTCGTGCCACTCATCGACGACGATTGCGCCAAGGTACGCAAAGCGCTCGCGCCAGTCGGGACGCGACAGGAAGAGCGTCAGGCTTTCGGGTGTGGTGACGAGAGCGGTCGGCAGTCGCAGCTGCTGCCGTGCGCGCGCACCCGACGCGGTGTCGCCGGTGCGCACGTCGATTGACCAATGTGGGCGAAGCGCGGCGGCCGCGCGCTCCAGCGCGAGACCGGTGTCGGCGGCGAGCGCGCGCAGCGGCGTGATCCACAGCAGCGTGAGCGGCGGCGGCGCGCCAGGCGCGCCTTCGGGGCCGAGCGTCATCGCCGGCACGGCGACCGCCAGTGTCTTGCCCATGCCGGTCGGCGCGTGCACGAGCCCGCTCTCGCCCGCGGCAAACGCCACCGCCACTTCCCGCTGGAACGCGAAAGGCGTGAACCCGAGCCCCCCATAAGTAGGGTCAGACTCGACTTTCAAACAAGTAGGGTCAGACTCGACTTCCGGCGCGGACGACGTTGACATTTCAATGGCTTATCGACTCGGCCCACGCTACGCAAGCGTGGAATATCGAGTCTGACCCTATTTATTTTTGAATCGAGTCTGACCCTATATTCGCGAGGATCGACTCCAGCACCGCCGGCTCGACGGGCTTCACCAGATGCCGATCGAAGCCGGCGCCGACCACGCGGTCGCGATCCTCGTCGCGGCCATACCCGGTCAGCGCGATCAACGTCAGCGGCGCGAGGTCCTCGAAACTGCGCAACTGCCGCGCGATCTCGTAGCCGCTCGCCCCGGGCAGCCCGATGTCGAGCAGCACCGCCTGCGGCCGGAACTCCTTCGCTGCGGCGAGCGCGGACGCGCCATCGTAAACGGCCCGCGCGTCGTGGCCCGAGAGCTGCAGCAGCGTGACGAGGCTGTTGGCGAAGTCGCGGTTGTCGTCGACGACGAGCACGCGCCGCGACGGCTGCGCGGGCGTCGCATCGCGCGCCTCGTGCGGCTGCTGCGCGGTGAGCCGCGATCGCTCGACCAGCGGAAGGCGCACGGCGAACTCGCTGCCGCGGCCGGGTCCCTCGCTCGCAGCCTCGACGCTGCCGCCATGCAGCTCGACCAGTCGCCGTACCAGCGTGAGACCGATGCCGAGACCGCCTTCGGCGCGATCGAGCGAGCGATCGCCCTGCACGAACAGGTCGAACACATGCGGCAGCAGATCGGCTCCCATACCCATGCCGGTGTCGCGCACGCGCACGACGGCCGATCCGTCTTCCACCGCGGACGTCACGCTGATCACGCCGCCCTCGCCGGTGTATTTCGCGGCGTTGTTGAGCAGGTTCAGCACGACCTGCACGAGCCGCGTCAGATCGCCTTCGACCGGCAACGCGCCGTCGGCAAGGCGTACGTCGAGGCGATGCCGGCGCGCATCGATCAGCGGACGGCTCGCTTCGACGGAGCGCATCACCGCGACGTTCAAGTCGAGCGGCTCGTTGCGCAGCATGATCTTGCCGCGCGTCACGCGGCCGATGTCGAGCAGATCCTCGACGATGCGCGTCAGGTGATCGACCTGCCGCCGGATGATGCCGAGCGCGTCGGCCGCGGATTCGTCGTGTGCGGCGCTGCTCGCGAGCAGCGACATCGCATTGACGATCGGCGCGAGCGGATTGCGCAGCTCGTGCGCGAGCATCGCGAGAAACACGTTCATCTCGCGTTCGCTTCGCTTGAGCGCCTGATAGTGGCGACGCAACGTCAGGTCGCGCGTGACCTTCGCGAAGCCGACAAGCGTACCCGACGAATCGTGCAGCGGCGTGATGACGATGTTCGCCCAGAAACGACTGCCATCCTTGCGCACGCGCCAGCCCTCGTCCTCGAAACGGCCGCCGCTGCGCGCGCCGGCAAGCTCGCACTGCGGCCAGTTGCGCGCGAGATCCTCAGGCGTGTAGAAGCAGGAGAAATCTCGGCCGACGATTTCGTCGGCGCGATAGCCCTTGATCCGTTCGGCGCCCTTGTTCCAGCTCATCACGTGTCCGGCCGGATCGAGCATGAACACGGCATACTCGCTGATGCCGTCGACCAGCAGCCGGAAGCGCTCCTCGCTCTGGCGCAGCCGTTCGTCCTGCTGCGCACGCTGCGCGAGCTCGGCGCGCAACGCGTCGTTCGCGTGTTCGAGCTGACGCGTGCGCTCGGCGATGCGGGCCTCGAGCTCGTCGTTGACGTGCGCGAGATCGAGCGTAGCGCGAGCGCGCTGGCCGACGATCGCATTGACGATCAGTCCGGTCATCACGAGCGTGCTGTTGAACGCGAGCAGGAAGCCCAACGCTGTATTGGCGGACTCCGATCCGCCGGGACCGACGCGCTGCACGGTGTAGTAGACGGCGATCGCGCACGCGAGCGCCGTGAACGTTGCGACCTCGCGCTGGCTGAAGCGGAATGCGGACCACAGCACGAACGGCAGGATGAGGAATGCGAGCGGGAACGGAGCGCCGGTCAGTACGCCGCGAAAAATCAGGATCGTCGCCGCGGTCATCGTGACGGCGAGCAGCGCCGCTTCGAGCGTGCGCGCGCGCGTCCATCGAGCGCTCGGCGGGAGGCTCCATCCGAGAAGCAGCGGCGTGACGATCAGCATGCCCGCCGCGTCGCCTTGCCACCATGTGAGCCAGTTGGCGATGAACGCCGGCGCCGGAAGATGCTCGGCGAGCGCGACCGACGTCGCGCCGAAGGTGGCGGCGATCGTCGATGCGAGCGCGGCAACGCCAGCGAACCGGGCCACCGCTTCGCCGCTTTCGAACGGATACGCGGTGCCGACAAAACGCGCGATCAGCGAGGCGGCGACGAACGCCTCGAGCGCGTTGCCCCCGCCGATCACAAGCGAGGCGAGCGGTGAGCCGCCGATCGTGAAATTCGCGAGCGCAGCGCCGAGCAGAATGCCGGGCCACACCGGCGTGCCGAGCCGCAGCAGCGCAGCGAGCGCGATACCTGATGGCGGCCACAACGCTGTCGCGTAGCCGGGCGGGATCGCGAGCAGCAGCGAGAGCTTCGCGGCGCCGAAATACGCGGCGGCGAGCAGCAGCACACGCACCACATATGACGGATTGCGAACAGCGCTTGCCCGGGTTCTCATTCGAAGTGTCCGTGCTCGGCTGCGCCGCGTTGCGCGGGTCCCGACGAGCCGCAGAGCGCCGTAAGCGCCGGCGTTCGACTGCGCGACGGTGATCTTACCGCGGCACGTCGGCGAACAAGTCGACGAGGCTCTCCGCGGCGACGGGCTTTACCAGGAACTCGTCGAATCCGGCGTCGAGCGCCTGCCGTCGGGTCTGGCTCTGCCCGAGCCCGGTGATCGCGGCGATCATCATCATCGGCTTTGCCGAGCGCTGCGCTCGGAGCAGCTTCTGCAGCTCGAAGCCGTTGACGCGCGGCATCGCGAGATCGAGCAGCGCGACGTCGGGACGGAATTCCTTCGCGAGCGCGAGCGCGCTCGCGCCATCGTAAACGTGGCGCGTGTCGTGCCCCATCATCCGCACCAGAAGCGCGAGGCTCTCCGCGGCATCGCGATTGTCGTCGACGACCATGACGCGCAGCCGTCGCGGCGCCATGGCGCCGGTCTCGGCAGGCGCAGCGGGCTCCACAACCTCGGCGCGCGCGAGCGGCAGGCGCACGGTGAACTCGCTGCCTTGGCCTTCGCCGTCGCTCGCGACGTCGATCATGCCGCCGTGCATTTCGATGATCGAGCGGGCGACAGTGAGACCGATGCCCAGCCCGCTTTCGCTCGGATCGATGCGCTCGGTCTCCTGCGCGAACAGGTTGAAGATGTTCGGCATCGCATCGGCGCTGATGCCCATCCCGGTGTCGCGTACGCGCACGACCAGCGCACCGTCGTCGGCGGCAACCGAAACGCCGATGCGACCGCCGCTCGGCGTGAACTTCGCGGCATTGTTCAGCAGATTCTGGAATACCTGCGCGAGTCGAGTCACGTCGCCGTTGACATACAGCGGCTCGTTCGGCACGTCGAGCGTCAGCAAATGGCCGCGGCTGTCGATCAGCGCGCGCGAGGCCTCGACGCTGCGTACGAGTACGTCGGCGATCGCGACGTGTTCCTTCTGCAGTGCGATCTTGCCGGTCGTCACCCGCCCGACGTCAAGCAGGTCATCGACGAGACGCGTCAGATGCGTCAATTGGCGATCGATCACGTCGCGGCAATTCTTCAGCGTCGGCGTCGCGAGCGGCTCGAGCTGCATGATGCTCACCGAGTTGCGGATCGGCGCAAGCGGATTGCGCAGCTCGTGGCCGAGCATCGCGAGAAACTCGTTCATCCGTCGGGTCGACGTCTCGAGCTCGTCGAGCCGCCGCCGCTCGGTCATGTCGCGCGTGACCTTGGCAAAGCCGCGCAGTTGGCCGCTGCCGTCGTACACCGCCGTGACGACGACGTTCGCCCAAAACATCGCGCCGTCCTTGCGAACGCGCCAGCCTTCGTCCTCGAAACGCCCGCGCTCGAGCGCTTGCTGGAGCTCGCGCGCAGGCTTGCCGAGCGCAACGTCGGACGGACGGAAGAACACGCCATAGTGCTTGCCCACGATTTCCTGGGCGGCGTAGCCGTGGATCATCTGCGCACCGCTGTTCCAGCTCTGGATGACGCCGTCGGGCGCGAGCATGACGATCGCGTAGTCGCGCACGTTTTCGATGAGCAGCCGGAAGCGCTCTTCGCTGTCGCGCAGTTGCTCCTCGTGACGCTTGCGCTCGGACAGATCGCGCGTGATCTTGGCGAAGCCTTGCAGCGAGCCGTCGGCGTGCGACAGCCGCGTGATGATCACGTTCGCCCAGAAGCAGCTGCCGTCCTTGCGTACGCGCCAGCCTTCGTCCTCGAAGCGTCCGCTTTCGGCGGCGCGGCGCAGCTCCAGATCCGGCCAGCCCGACTCGATCGCCTCGGGCGTGTAGAAGACTGAGAAATGCCGGCCGATGATCTCGCTCGCACTGTAACCCTTGATCTTTTCTGCCCCGGCGTTCCACGAGACGATATGACCGCCTGGATCGAGCAGGAAGATCGCGTAGTCCTGAACTGCCTCGACGAGAAGGCGAAAGCGCTCGTCGGTGGATGTCGCTGTGGCGCCCATTGTGTTCAAGACGATTGGATTGCGAAATGCTCGATGCGTTGCGGTGGCGCGCGCCCGCCGCTCAAGCTCGCAATGTTAATGTGCGGCAGCGCGCAGATAAAGCGCGAATTTTGGCGCGTTGTAATTTTTGCAACGCCGCCGTGCTACGGCGAGGGCTGGAATGCCGGTTCGCCAAGCTGCCACAACAGGAACGACCAGATGTCGGCGGTGCGCCGCTCGAGCTGCTCGCGTGTGGCGCCCTGACTATGGCCGCTTTCGTAGTCGAGCCGCAGCAGAACCGGCTTGCCGCTCGACGTCGCCGCCGCAAGCCGTGATGCCATCTTGAGCGACTGCCAGACGTCGACACGGATGTCGTTCACGCCGTGCACGAGCATCATCGCCGGATAGCGGACGCCGTCGCTCACGCTTCGCAGCGAATCCATCGCGACGAGCGCGCGCAGCTCGTCCTCCTTGCCGACGGTGCCGAACTCCGGAATGTTCGCGACGCCATTCGCGGTCGTCTCGGCGCGGACCATGTCGAACACGCCGACGGCGGCGACGGCGGCGGCGAACAGATCCGGTCGCTCGGTAATCGCACGGCCGACGAAGATGCCGCCGGCGCTTCCGCCGTAGATCGCGATCCGCTCGGGTCGCGTCCATCGCTGCGCGATCAGGTATTCCGCCGCTGCGATGCCATCCTTCCAAGTGTTCGGCTTCGTCGCCTTGCGGCCGGCGTTGTGCCATTCCTCGCCGTACGCGCCGCCGCCGCGCACATGCGCGAACGCGTAGACGCCGCCGCGCTCGAGAAACGCGAGCAGCCGCGCGACGTACTGCGGGTCTTCCGTGATGCCGTAGGCGCCGTAGCCGTAGAGGATCGTCGGATTGCTGCCGGTCAGACGCACGTCGGCGCGCGCGAGGATCGACATCGGGACCTCGATCCCGTCGTGGCTGCGGAATTTCACTTCGCGCACCGCAAGTCCCGGCGGCGCATCGAATGCACCCGCAGGTTGCAGCTCGAGCGCGTGCGCGCCGGTCGCGGGATCGTACGCGTAGTAGCGTGCCGCGCGCGTCCAGTTGCCGAGCGACAGGACGGCGCCGCGCTGGAGCGCGTGCGCGCTCGCGATCTGCACGTTGCCTTCGACGGGCAGTGATACCGGTTGCGGCTTCGCGCCGACGCGATGCGCAATGCGGTACAGCTTCAGCACCGCGCCGTCGCGCTCGGTCACGTACAACGCATCGCTCGCCGCCTGGATGTCGGTGACCACCGCCGAATGCGGCGGGACGACACTCTCGGCGCGCGCGAGGTCGGGCGCACTGAGCGCAACGCGCAGAACCTTGAAGCGGGGTGCTCCGGCGGTCGTGCGCAGGTACAGAAATCCGCCGCCGGCGGTGAATGCGTGAACGCCGTCGGCGAAATCGACGATCTTCGACCATCGCGCATCGCCGCGCACGATCGCGGCGAGACTCGTGTGATAGATCGCGAGCTCGCGCTGCACGCCGTTACGCACGAGGCCGAGCGCGACATCGGTGCCGGGCACCGGATAGACGACGCCGGTCTGCGCGGGCGGGATCGGAACCTCGGAAACGACACCCGGCCCGAACACGGCGCGATCTTCGCCGGTCTCTCCGAGCATGTGCAGATACGTTCGAGCGTTCTGGAACCGCTGCTCACGCGGCACGTCACCCTCGTCTGGACGCAGGCGGATGTAGAAGAAACCGCGTCCGTCGTCGAGCCACAGCGGCGATGGATAGCGCGCGCGGTCGAGCGTCGGACCGACGATCGCGCGCGTGCGCACGTCGAGCACCGATAGCGTTCCGACTTCGCTGCCGCCGCCGGCGAGCGCGATCGCGACGTAGCGTCCGTCGTTCGACGGCCGGTACTGCACGATCGACCACGGCCGGCCCGTGTTCGTCGACACCTCGTTCATGTCGAACAGCATGCGCTCGGGCGCGCTCGGGCTCGCGCGGTGCATCAGGTTGTACTGGTTGTCCGTCGGTGCGCGCTTCAGATAGAAGTAGCTGCCGTCGGTCTGCCGGCGCACGCTCGTCACGACGGCCGGTGTGGCGGCGTCGATCTCCTCGATGCGGCGCAGCAGCTCGGTGCGGCCTGGAATACGCGCGAGGATCGACGTCGTCGCATCGGCCTGCGCGCGCATCCACGATTGAACGGCCGGGTCCTTCGGGTTCTCGAGAAAGCGGTACGGATCGGTGATCGCAGTGCCGAAGAACGTTTCGGTGACCGGCTGCGGCGGCAGCGGCGGAGGAACCGAAACGGGCGCGGCGAACGCGAATGCTGCCAGTGTCATTCCCGCGAAGGCGGGAATCCAGCGTCGTGCGGCGAAAGCCACTGGGTCCCCGCCTGCGCGGGGATGACAAACGGCGAGCGTCACGTCCACTTGTCCCCAGGCGGCGATTTGAGCATCCACTCGTGCTGCGGATCGTTCTTGAAGATCCATTGCCGCGACGGCCCGGCCATCACGTTGAGGTAATAGAGCTCGTAACCGTAGGGCGCGCAGACGGGGTGGTAGCCGCGCGGCACCATGACGACGTCGTGGTCCTCGACGGCCATCGTCTCGTCGAGCGAGCGGTCGTCGGTGTAGACGCGCTGGAACGCGAATCCCTGAGGCGGATCGAGCCGGTGGTAGTACGTCTCCTCGAGGAACGTCTCGCGCGGCGGATCATCGGTGTCGTGCTTGTGCGGTGGATAGCTCGACGAATGGCCCGCCGGCGTGCGCACTTCGACGACCAGCAGGTGATCGGCCGGCGCCTCCTGCGGAAGGATGTCGCAGACGTAGCGCGTGTTCGATCCCTTGCCGCGCACGGTTCGCTTCATCGACTCTGGCTCGATCAGCCGCGGCGGATGCGTGCCGCGGCCCGGCGCGCTCGCGATCGCGACTTCCGCGGCCGTACGCGCGATGACGCTCGCGGCGAGTCCGTTCGTCACGTAGACGGCGTACGGCGCGCGATCGTCGAACACGCTCACTCGCGCGCCGATGTCGCGCCACGTGCCGCCTGCCGTTTCGACGCTGACGACGCCGCCGAGCACGACGATGCAGCGCTCGCGCGCGTCAGCCCCGATCGCCAAGCGCTCGCCGGCGGTAAGCCGGTGCGCGGAGAAGCCGACGTAGCGCCAGCCCGCGGATTCGGGCGTCACGGTGACGATGTCGCGGCCGGCTTTCGCCGCCTTCGCAAGAAGCTTCATGATGCGCGCGAGCCCACGAGGCTCGACAGGTATCGAAAGCCCTTGTCGGCGTACGCGTAGCTCGGCGCGACGGCGGGGTCCTGTTCCGCCTCGACGACCAGCCAGCCGCGATAGCCGTGCTCGCGCAGCGTCGCGACGATCGGCGCGAAATCGATGCCGCCGTCGCCCGGAACGGTGAAGATGCCATTGATCACCGACTCGAGGAACGACCACGCGCGATTGCGCGCCATCGCGACCACCGCCGGCCGCACGTCCTTGCAGTGCACATGGCAGACGCGCGCGATATGCTTCTTCAACACCGCCAGCGCGTCGCCGCCCGCGAACGTGATGTGGCCGGTGTCGAACAGCAGCCCGACGTCCGGCGTGGTGAGCGCCATCAGCCGGTCGACGTCATCGGGCGCCTGCACGTATGCGCCCATGTGATGGTGATATCCGAGCCGAACGCCGCGCGAAAGCGTGTAGCGCGCGAACGCGCTCACGCGCTCGCCGTATGCGCGCCATTCGCCGTCGCTGCGAAACCGCGGCCGCTTGTACAGCGGCATCGGCAGGCCCTGGATCGCATCGGCGACTTCGCCGTAGACCATGACGTTCGCACCGTTCGACGCGAGCAATTCGAGATGCGCGCCGGCGGCAGCGATTTCCTCGTCGACCGAGCGGCGGGCAAGGCGCCCCGAGTACCAGCCGGAGACGCACGCGAGGCCGTGCTTCGCGAGCACGGCACGGAGCGCGGAAGGCTCGCGCGGAAACTTGTTGCCGAGCTCGAAGCCTTCGTAGCCGATCGCTTTGCCCTCTGACAGCGCGGTCGCGAGCGGGATCTCGCCACCGAGCGACGGCAGATCGTCGTTCGACCACGAGATCGGGTTGATGCCGATGCGAACGTCGAGTCGGGCCATGGATGTCATTCCGAGCGAAGCGAGGAATCTGCTGTTCAAACGCTTTGGTTCTTCTTCGCCGCTTCGTAGTCGGCGCGCGCCCGGCGAACGCCGGGCCGCTCTGAGACTTCCGGCACGGCGACTTCCCACCACGCGCCGCCGTCGTCGGTCGTGCGGTCCGGGTCGGTCTCGATGCAGACGATGTACGTACGGTCGGCGGCGCGCGCGCGAAGGAGCGCGGTTTCGAGCTCGGCAATCGTCTTCACGTTCTCGCCCAATGCGCCGAGCGAGCGCGCGTGCACCGCGAAGTCGATCGACGGCACGCCTTGTGGTCCCTGCGCGCAGTCGGCGAACAGGTTGTTGAACGGCGCGCCGCCGCACGCCTGCTGCAGTCGGTTGATGCACCCGAAGCCGCGATTGTCGAGCACGACGATGACGAGCTTGCGGCCCAGCATCACGGACGTCGCGATCTCGGAATTGAGCATCAGGTAGCTGCCGTCGCCCGCGATGACGATCACTTCGCGATCGGGATGTGCGAGCTTCACGCCGAGGCCGCCGGCGATCTCGTAGCCCATGCACGAGTAGCCGTATTCCATGTGGTAGCCACCCGGTACCGACGTGCGCCACAGCTTGTGCAATTCCGCCGGCAGCGTGCCGGCTGCGCAGACGACGATGTCGCGCGTGGTCGACTGCGGCGACGAGCGCTGCACGGCGCCGATGACTTCGCCTTCGTACGGCAGCTCGACGTCGCGGACACCGGTGATTTCGGCGATACGATCGCGCCAGCGGTCGTTGCCGCGACGCGCGTTGTCGGTCCACGCGGGATCGGCACACCAGCCTGCGAGTGCGGGCGTGAGTGCTTCGAGCGCCGCGCCGGCGTCGGCGATCACCTCGGTCGCACGGCCCTTCTGCGCGTCGAACGGATTGACGTTGACCGCGACGATGCGCGCCTGCGGGAACAGCGCGTGCGAGCCAGTCGTGAAGTCCGAGAGGCGCGTGCCGAGCGCGATGACGACGTCGGCTTCGCGCGCGAGCACGTTGGCCGCCGGCGAGCCGGTGACGCCGATCGCGCCCGCTTGCATCGGATGATCCCACGCGAGCGCGCCTTTTCCGGCTTGCGTCTCGGCGACCGGCACGCCGTGCGCTTCGGCGAACGCGCGCAGCGCATCGGTGGCGAGTCCGTACAGCACGCCGCCGCCGGCGATGACGAGTGGCCGCCGTGAGTGCTTCAACACGTCGACGGCGCGCGCAAGCTCGGCACGGTCGGGCGGTGGCGCGCGAAACACGATCGGCTCCGGCGCGAAGAAATCCTCGGGATAGTCATATGCCATCGCCTGGACGTCCTGCGGCAACGCGAGCGTGACCGGCCCGCACAATCCGGGATCGGTCAGCACATGGATTGCGCGCGGCAGCGCGGTGAGCAGTTGCGCCGGGTGGACGATGCGGTCGAAGTAGCGCGACACGGGCTTGAAGCAGTCGTTCGCCGATACGCCGCCGTCGCGGAAGTCCTCGACCTGCTGCAGCACCGGATCGGGCGCACGCGACACGAAGATGTCGCCGGGCAGCATCAGCACCGGCAACCGATTGACGTGCGCAAGCGCCGCCGCGGTGAGGAGATTCGTCGCGCCGGGGCCGATCGACGTCGTCACCGCCATCATCCGCCGGCGCATGTTCGCCTTCGCGTACGCGATCGCAGCGTGCGCCATCGCCTGCTCATTGTGCGCGCGGTATGTCGGCAGCTTTTCTCGAACGCCGTACAGCGCCTCACCGAAGCCGGCGACGTTGCCGTGTCCGAAGATCGCGAACACGCCGGCGAAAAGGGGGATCGGGCCTTTCGGCGTGTCGGTCGCGATCGCGGCGAGGTAGCGCGCGAGCGCCTGCGCCATCGTCAATCGGATCGTCTTCATCATCGTCCCTCGCGCCACGCGCGGATCAGCGCCTCGTAGCTCGCGCGCACGACAGCGATCAGCGCCGCATCGTCGATCTCGTTGCCGAGCCAGCGCCGCGCCGGCTCGCCGAAGATCGTGCGGCCGACCGCGAAGCCGCGGCACGAGCGGCTCGAGCGCGCTTCGCGAAAGGCGGCGGCGAGCTTCTCGTGCGGCGCGTTCAATCCGAGCAGCAGCACGCCGCGGCAATACGGATCGCGCTCGGCGATCAGCGCGTCGACCGCGCGCCACTGCGCAGCGCTCATCGGCTCGAGCTTCCACCATTGCGGGTAGATGCCGAGGTTGTACAGACGCTTGAGCGCACGGTAGACGGTATCTTCGGCGCGCGGCAGCCGCTTCGGCGGAATGATCTCGAGCAGCAGCTCGTGTCCGCTCGTCTGCACGGCGTCATGGAGCGCGCGGATCTGCGCTTCGTTTTCGAGCCGCGTCGCAACGTCGTCGTCGGGGTGGAACGCGACGAGACACTTGACAACGTGCTCCTGCGGCCACGACACGAGCGCCGTGCCGATCGAGCGGCCGTGCTCGAATACCAGCGGATCGGATCCCGGCAGCTCGACGGGCCGGCCGATCCACCAGCCGCGCCCCGTCGCCGCGTTGAGCGCGTCCTGCCCGTAACGCTCGTCGATCAGCACGCCCGTGCGTCCGCCGAGGTCGAACGCCTGCGCGGTTTCGGCGACGGCGCTGACGAGCAACTGCTTCAGCTTCGGCAGCCGCGATTCGTCGGCGCCCGCTTCACGCGCGAGCTCGAAGAACGGTATGCGATGGTCGAACGCGAACGCGTACACCTCGTCATGCGGCGTGCGGGGGACCGTGACGCGATGCAGCCGAGCGAGCGTCTTGTCCTGATCGGGCTTTGTCAGCCGCTCGGCGTTCGCGATGAAATACTCGAGCTCGACCATCGTCGGCATCGCCGGCGCACAGCCGTGCCGCGACACGACGAGCGCGCCGCATGCATTCGCATAGCGCGAGCAAACGTCGTAATCGGCGCCGTTCAACCAGCCCTTGAGAAATCCGGCGATGAACGCGTCGCCCGCGCCGAGGACGTTCAGCACTTCGACCTGAACGCCCTTGTAGTTGTACGCGTCGTCGAGCGAGGCGGGTACCGCGCCGTCGATCACCGCGCAGCCCATTGGACCTCGCTTGACGACGAGCGTCGCCTGCGTGATCGCGCGCACGTTGCGAAGCGAGGCCATGATGTCGGCGCCGCCGCCGGCGATCATGAGCTCTTCCTGCGTGCCGACGACGAGATCGAACTTCGGCAGCATTCCCAGCAGGTGCGCGGTCACGCGGTCGGCGGCGATGAAGCGCGTCTCGCCGTCCGCCTTGCCGGTCAGCCCCCACAGCACCGGCCGGTAATCGATGTCGAGCACGGTGCGCACGTCGTTCTTCCGCGCGTAGTCGAGCGCGGCATTGCATACGCGATGCATGTGCGCGGTGGACAGATGCGTGCCGGTGATCGCGAGGGCTTTCGCCGACGCGATGAACGCCTCGTCGAAGTCGACCGTGTCGGTCGCCATGTCGGCGCAGTTCTCGCGATAGAAGATCAGCGGGAAGGTGTCGCGGTCCTTGATGCCGAGCACGACGAGCGCGGTGAGCCGGTGCGCATCGGTGCCGACGTGCGAAACGTCGCAGCCCTCGCGCGCAAGCGTCTCGCGCAGGAAGCGACCGGGATGGTCATCGCCGACGCGTGAGAGCATCGCGGATTTCAGTCCCAGCCGCGCGCAGCCGAACGCGCAATTGGCCGACGATCCGCCGAGGTACTTGGCGAAGCTCGAGACGTCCTCCAATCGCGCACCGATCTGCTGTGCGTACAGGTCCATCGCGAGCCGGCCGAGGCAGATGACGTCGCGCGGGCGGTTCGCGGCAAAGCGGGTCGTGTTTTTCATGGGTGAGCGAGCACGGAAGCGCTGGCACCAGCCGACGGCGCGGTCATTCTACGCTGATGCGATGCGCCATTCCGGCGGTCGCCGTGCGTCGCCTATAATGCGGCCACCGAAACGATCGGAGTGTCACGATGATCGACGTTGCGCTCTACGGCGCCGGCCGGATCGGCAAGATCCACGCCGGCAACCTCGTCCGCCAGCCGGGCGTCCATCTCAAGTACGTGGTCGACGTCAATGCCGCTGCTGCGGGCGAGCTCGCCGAACGCCACGGCGCGAAAGTCGCGTCGATCGGTGTTCCGTTCGAGGACCCCGCGGTGAAGGCGGTCGTCATCGCGTCGTCGACCGACACGCACGCCGATCTCATCGTGCGCGCGGCTGCGGCGGGCAAGCAGATCTTCTGCGAAAAACCGGTCGATCTCGCGCTCGACCGCGCACGCACGTGCGCACAGGCGGTCGCGAAGGCCGGCGTGCGCTGCCTGATCGGATTTCAGCGGCGCTACGATCCGACGTTCGCCGCCGCGAAGGAGCGGCTCGCGGCCGGCGAAATCGGCGAGCCGGAGATGCTCGTCGTAACGAGCCGAGACCCGGGCGCGCCGCCGGTTTCGTACATCAAAGTGTCCGGCGGCATCTTCAAGGACATGCTGATCCACGACTTCGATATCTTTCGCTGGATCCTCGAAGACGAAGCGGCGAGCGTTTACGCGTCGGCGAGCTGTCTCGTCGATCCGGCGATCGCCGCGGCGGGCGACGCCGACTCGACGGCGGTAACTATCCAGACCAAGCGCGGCCGTCTTTGCGTCATCAACACGTCGCGTCGCGCGGCGTACGGCTACGATCAGCGCTTCGAGGTGCTCGGCAGCAAAGGGATGTTGCAGGCGGGTAACCATCGACCGACCGAAGTCGTGTCGTCGACGGCGAGCGCCGTGTGCGCCGACCTGCCGGAGCATTTCTTCCTTGAACGCTACCGTGCTGCGTACGCGAACGAGATGGCGCATTTCTTCGATTCGCTCGCGAGCGGCAAGCCGCTCAAGACGACGATCGACGACGGCTTGAAGGCGCTCGAGCTCGCAGACGCGGCGACGCGCTCGTGGCAGGAAGGGCGGATCGTCACGCTTTGATTACGCGAATGGCGCTCCGGTTGTCTGTCGTCCCCGCGAAGGCGGGGACCCAGTGTCGTTCGACGAAAGTCGCTGGATCGCCGCCTTCGCGGGGATGACGGGATGCCAAATTCTATCGTTCGCATCGGGATCGTCGGCCTCGGCCGGATGGGGCGCCGCCACGCGGTCAATCTCGCGCACCGCACGCCGGGCGCGCAGGTCGTCGCTGCGTGCGACCCGGATGCGGCGTCGCTCGCGTGGGCTCGGACGACGCTCGGCGTGGACAAAGGATTTCGCGATTACGGTTCGCTGCTCTTGCAAGGCGATGTCGATGCGGTCTGGATCGCGACGCCGCTGACCGAGCATGCGCAGCAGGTAATCCAGGCGCTCGACGCCGGCAAGCATGTGTTCTGCGAAAAGCCGCTTTCGCTCGAAGTTGCCGACTGCATGCGCGTCGAGGAAACCGCAGCGCGGCATCCGAAGCAGAAGGTGATGATCGGCTTCGTGCGTCGCTTCGACGCGAGCTATCGCGATGCGTACGACAGGATGAAGGCCGGCGCGATCGGCCGGCCGTTCCTCGTGCGCTCGCAGACCGCCGACCAGCACGACCCGAGCGGGTTCTTCGTCGCGTTCGCGCCGAAGAGCGGCGGCATCTTCGTCGACATGAACGTGCACGACATCGATCTCGCCCGCTGGTATCTCGGCGCTCCGCCCGTGAAGCGCGCGTTCGCCGCAGGGACGATCGCGATCCACGAAGGCCTGCGCGAGTGCGGCGACGTCGACAACGGCGTATCGATCGTCGAATTCGCCGACGGCAGCCTCGCGAATTTCCTGGCGAGCCGCACGTTCGCGCACGGCCACGAGACGCTGACCGAGATCGTCGGCACCGCGGGCCGGCTCACCGTCGGCCAGAATCCGCGGATGAATCGCGTCGACATCGCCGACGCGCACGGCGTGCGCAACGAATGCACGCCGACGTTCTGGGAACGTTTCGAAGACGCGTTCGCGAACGAGGCGGCGGAATTCGTCGCCGCCGTGCGCGACGATCGCCCGCCGGCGCTTACGCTGCGTGACGCGACCGAGGCGACGCGCATCGCGCAGATGCTGGCGGAGTCGAATCGGACGGGCAGGGCGGTCGAGGCGGGATAAACCGCGCCGCCCGAATCTCGTCATTCCCGCGCAGGCAGCCGCGAGCGCGGCAGGCGAAGCCAAGTGCCGCAGGCGCGTTGCCGGGCGAACGGTCCGGCTGACACGCAGCGAAGGGAGTTCATGCGCGTTTCAAAGAGGCAGGGAATCCAGCGTCTTTCGTCGAACGACACTGGGCCCCCGCCTTCGCGGGGGGCGACGTTTACGCCGCCACGCGCTCGCTCACCGGCGTCGGCGCGGCCGGCTGAGCCGAGCGGAATTTCTCGAGCAGCTCCGCTTCCTTCTTCTTCGCCGGCGCGAGATGCCGGTCTTTCACGTGGCCGTAGCCGCGGATTTCTTCCGGGATGCGCGCGAGCGCGACCGCGAGCGTGTGGTTGTGCGGCGCGAGCTTCGCGAGCAGCTCGGCGACGAGCGCCTCGTACTCGGCGATCAAGGCACGCTCGCGCTTGCGCTCGGCGGTCTTGCCGAACGGGTCGAGCGCCGTGCCGCGTAGTCCCTTCATCTTCGCGAGCATGCGGAACGCGCCCATCATCCACGGGCCGAACGCACGTTTTCTCGCTTCGCCTGTCACTGGATCGGGCTTCGCGAAGATCGGCGGCGCGAGGCTGAACTTCAGCGTGTAGTCACCTTCGAACTGCGCGGCGACGCGCTCGGTGAAGTCGGTTTGCGTGTACAGACGCGCAACCTCGTATTCGTCCTTGTACGCGAGCAACTTGAAATAGTAGCGCGCGACCGCTTCGGCGAGCGCGGATTCGCCCGGAGTCTTCGTCGATTCGGCGAGCCGCACCGTCGCGACGAGATCGGTGTAGCGCTTCGCGTATGCGGCATCCTGATAGTCAGTCAGGAATTTCGTGCGCCGCGCGATCAGCTCGTCCAACGATTCGGACAACCGCTGCGTTTCCGGTACGGCGCGCGGGATTGCGAGCTGCGACACGCGCTCCGGCTCGAGCGCGGCGAGCCGCCCCCAGCGGAAGCTCTGCTTGTTCGACTCGACGGCGGCCTCGTTCAATTCGATCGCGCGCACGATCGCCGCTTCGCCGACGGGCAGCAGCCCGCGCTGGTACGCGAAGCCGACCATGAACAGGTTCGTCGCGATCGAGTCGCCCATCAGCCCTGTCGCGAGCTTCGTCGCGTCGAGGAACTCCGCGTCGCCGGGCGCGACCGCGTCCTCGATCTCGCGCTCCATCGAGCCGAGCGGGAACTGCAGGTCGGGATCGCGCGTGAAGCCCGCCGGCATGACCAGCGACGTGTTGACGAGCGCCTTCGTCACACCTTTTTGCATCTTCGCGAGCTGCTCGTACCCGACACCGGTCAGGATGTCGCAGGCGAGCACGAGCTTTGCGTCGCCGGCGGCGATGCGCGTCGCGTGCAGATCGTCGGGCTTGTCGGCGATCCGCACGTGCGAGACGACGGCGCCGTTCTTCTGCGCAAGCCCGGTCATGTCGAGCACCGAGCATCCCTTGCCTTCGAGGTGCGCCGCCATGCCGAGCAACGCGCCGATCGTGATGACGCCCGTGCCGCCGATGCCGGTGACGACGATGCCGTACGGCTCGGCGGTCGATGCGCGAACCGGCTCGGGCAGATGCGAGAAATCGACGCTGTCGACTTTCTTCGGCTTGCGCAGACTGCCGCCCTCGACGAACACGAAGCTCGGGCAGAAGCCGTTCGCACACGAGTAGTCCTTGTTGCACGACGACTGGTCGATCGTGCGCTTGCGGCCGAACTCGGTCTCGAGCGGGGCGACGGACACGCAGTTCGACTTGATGCCGCAGTCGCCGCAGCCCTCGCAGACGAGCTCGTTGATGACGACGCGCTTCGCCGGATCCGGATACTTGCCGCGCTTGCGCCGGCGGCGCTTTTCCGCCGCGCACGTCTGATCGTAGAGCAGGATCGTGCAGCCGGTTGTTTCGCGCAGCTGCCGTTGCACGCTGTCGAGATCGTCGCGATGATGGATCTCGATGTCGGACGCGAAGGTGCCGGCCGGATACTTGTCCGGCTCGTCGCTGACGACGACGATCTTCGACACGCCTTCGGCGGCGCACTGGAGCGCGATGTCGCGCGGCGAGATCGGGCCGTCGACCGGCTGGCCGCCAGTCATCGCGACCGCATCGTTGTACAGGATCTTGTAGGTGATGTTGACCTTCGCCGCGACCGCAGCGCGGATCGCGAGAATGCCGCTGTGGTAATAGCGCCCATGTGCGTGAACGTCGACGTGTTGCGATCCATCCAGATCGCCATCACGTGGCAGCCGATGCCCGCGGTGGCGCGGCTTCCTTCGGGCACGTTGGTCGACGTGTTGTGCGGACAGCCCGAGCAGAACCACGGCTTGCGCTCGAGCGTGATCTTCGGCTTCGAAAGCGCCTTCTCCTTTGCGTTGATCCAGTCGACGCGCGCGCGCAGCCGCTCCATGCGCCGCGGATGCAGCTCGAGCCGCTCGATGCGCTGCGCGATCACGCGCGCGATCATCGCGGGCGTCAGCTCGGAGAGCGCCGGCAGCAGCCAGTCCCCGTGCGGCTGCACCCATTCGCCCTTCTCGTCGAACTTGCCGATGACGCGCGGACGCACGTCGTCGCGCCAGTTGTAGAGCTGCTCCTTCAACTGGTACTCGACGACCTGGCGCTTTTCCTCGACGACGAGGATCTCGTCCAGACCTTCGGCGAAATGGCGCACGCCCTCGGGCTCGAGCGGCCACGGCATGGCAATCTTGAACACGCGAATGCCGATCTCGGCGGCGTCCTGCTCGGTGATGCCGAGATCGTCGAGCGCCTGCCGCACGTCGAGATAGCTCTTGCCGCTGGTGATGATGCCGAGTCGCGCCTTCGGTGAATCGATCACGATGCGGTTCAGCTGGTTGACGCGGCAGTAGTGCAGCGCGGCGTAGATCTTGTAGTTCTGCATCCGCGCCTCGGTGCCGAGGAACGTGTCGGGCCAGCGGATCGACACGCCGTCGGGCGGCAACGGGAAATCGGTCGGAACGATGATCTTCGTGTGCGCCGGGTCGACGTAGACCGACGCCGAGCTCTCGACGGTATCGGCGACGCACTTGAAGCCGACCCAGCAGCCGGAATAGCGGCTCATCGCCCAGCCGTGCAGGCCGAGATCGAGAATCTCCTGCACGCTCGACGGGTAGAGCACGGGAATCATCGCCGCCGAGAACATGTGGTCCGACTGGTGCGGCAGCGTCGACGATTTCGCGCCGTGGTCGTCGCCGGCCAGCACGAGCACGCCGCCGTTTTTCGACGTGCCCGCGTGGTTCGCGTGCTTGAACACGTCGCCGCAGCGGTCCACGCCCGGACCCTTGCCGTACCACATCGAGAACACGCCGTCGTAGAGCGCGCCGGGGTAGAGGTTCACCTGCTGCGAGCCCCAGATGGACGTCGCTGCGAGGTCCTCGTTCAGTCCCGGCTGGAACTTGATGTGCGCGCGGTCGAGAAACCTTTGCGCCTTCCACAGCGACAGGTCGAGCGCACCGAGCGGCGAGCCGCGGTAGCCGGACACGAAGCCGGCGGTGTTGAGTCCGGCGAGCGCATCGCGCTGGCGCTGCAGGATCAACAGACGCACGAGCGCCTGAACGCCGGTCAGAAAGACACGTCCGGATTCGACCTCGTACTTGTCGTCGAGCGAGACGTCGCGCAACGCAATGGGTGCAATGGGCGCAACCGCCGGGGCCGGGGTGGCAGGGGACATTGAAGCGGACTCCGTAAACTCGTGATTTCGGATGCGCGGTCACCGGGTAGGTTCCGCACGGCTCGCAAGCCGGATTGTGTCCCGCCGCAAGCCGAATGGGCGCGCAGTTTACGCTGATGCCACCGTCCCATCAATTTGGATGCCGGCGACGCACTATTCAAGCGAGGAGCGCAGCAGGCTGGAACGCGCGCCGCGCCGGGGCGTTCCAACCACCATCGGGATGCGCACCCGACCCTTCGTGCAGGTAGGATTTGTCACGAGCGTCATCCGGGGAAACCATGGCCGAGCTGCTTCCGTGCATCGAGCTCGAAACGGGCGCCGCACCGTCGGCCGCCGTGATCGTGCTGCACGGCCTCGGCGCAGACGGCAACGACTTCGTGCCGATCGTCGAGGAGTTGCCGCTGCCCGATTCGCTCGCGATCCGCTTCGTCTTTCCGCATGCGCCGGCGCGGCCGGTGACGATCAACAATGGGTTCGTCATGCGTGCGTGGTATGACGTCGTCGGCAACGACTTCACCCGGGGTGCCGATCTCGACGGCGTGCGCGCGTCGCGCTCGCTGGTCGAGGCGCTGATCGAGCGCGAAAAGGCGCGCGGCGTACCCGCGAGCCGCCTCGTGCTCGCCGGGTTTTCGCAAGGCGGCGCCATTGCGCTGTACACCGGCTTGCGGCATTCCGAACGGCTCGCCGGGGTGGTCGCGCTGTCGGGTTATCTGATCGATGGCGAAAGCCTTGCGCACGAAGCGAGCGCCGCGAACCGCGACGTGCCCATTTTCATGGCGCAGGGCACCGCCGACCCGGTTGTCCAGTTCGCATGGGCCGACACGTCGCGCGCCGCGCTGCAATCGGCCGGCTACACGGTCGAGTGGCACACGTACGCGATGGGGCACTCGGTGGTGTGGGAGGAAGTCGAGGCGCTCGGCGCGTTCCTCACCCGTGTGCTGCAGCCGTAGCGCGCGCTGGTCCGGCGCGTCCTACGCGCAATTGCGCTGTTGGCGGATGCTGGCCCACCGCGAGTCGGACTGACCATGACGGACTGCCAGGCGCCGTCAGGTGGCCCGGGCAGCGTTTCACTCGTCCACAGGAGGCCCCATGGCAAGGTCATCATCCGGCGGCAGCAGCCGGACCAGCAGCAAGCGGCAGTCGTCCCGCTCGTCGGCGCAGTCGAGCGACCGCTCGCGATCCGGAACGCGCAGCCGCTCGAGCGAGAGCTCGCGCCGCTCGCAAAGCCGGATGGGCAGCAACGAAGGGCAAAGCGAAAGCCGCCGTGAGTCCGGCGAGTCCGACGAGGATATGGAGTAACGCCCGCCACCAAGAACACGTGAACGGCCGCCGTCCCGCAGGCGGCCGTTCGTTTCCTGCAGCACCCCGCCGTCGGCGCGACGTCAGCGGAACTGCATCGTCGCCGGCAGCCACAATGCGATCGACGGGAACACCAGCACGAGCGCAAGGCCGAGGATCAGCAGTCCGACATACGGCGTGACGCCGGCGATGATGTCGGCGAGCGGTGCGCGGGTGATCGCCTTCAGCGCGAACAGGTTCATGCCGACCGGCGGCGTGATCAGCGCGAGCTCGAGGTTGATCGTGAGCAGGATGCCGTACCACACCGGATGGATCTTGAGCGCGGCGAGCACCGGCAGCACGACCGGTGTGGTGATCAGGATGATCGAGATCGTCTCGAGGAACATGCCGAGCACGAAAATGAGCAGCATGAGGGCCAACAGGAAACCGAGCTGCGACACGCCGTATTGCGTGACGAGCTCGACCATCTGATTGGGAATGCGAAGCTTCGTCAGCACGTGGCCTAGCACGGCGGCAGCGGCGAGGATCAGGAACAGCATCGCCGAGTTGCGCGCCGCGTCGATCGCGGATGCCCACAGGTCGCGCAAGCCGAAGTTGCGGTAGACGAGCATCGCGATCGCGAGCGCGCCGAGCGCGCCGGCCGCCGCTGCCTCGGTGCCGGCGATGAAGAGCGCGCCGATCGACGTGTCGGAGACGACGCCGAACAGCACCATCGGTCCCGATGGCGGGATGAGGATGCCGAGCGTGCCGCCGCCGCCGACCACACCGTATGCGAAGCGCGGGCTGTATCCGTAGCGGATCATCAGCGGGATCGCCGCGGCGCCGACGGTGAGCGCGGTCGCCACACTCGATCCCGAGATCGCCGCGAAAACCGTGCACGCGGCGACGGTGGCCACGCCGAGCCCGCCCGGCAAATGGCGCAACAGCACGTGCGCGGCGCCGAACAGATCGTCGACGACCTTGCCGCGGATCATGAAGTGCGCCATCAGCGTGAACAGCGGGATCGCGACCAGCAGGTACGTGTCGAGCTTGCCGAACACGAGGTCGCCGATGCCGCCGAGGTGGCCTTCGACGCCGTAAAGGATCGCGACCGAGAACAGCAGCAGTCCGGCGAACACCGGCACGCCCGTCAGCAGCACGACGATCAGGCCGCAGAGAATCAACGCGAACGTCATTCGATGCCGGCGGGCTTGTGCGGCTCGCCGCTCGGGCCTTTCTTGTCACGCCACGCCGCGGCGAAGCCGACGATCGATGCGAGCAGCAACAGCGCGGCGCCGACCGGAACGGCGAGCTGCGGGATCCACATCGGAACGGCGAGGTAACCGTTGGACAGCAGGTTCACCATGCGCGAGAACGCGACCATGTCCCAGCCTTCGACGACGAGCAGCAGCGCCGAGATCGCGACCGCGACGAATCCGATCAGCAGGATCACACGGCGGCCGCGCGGAGCGAGCCTCTCGCTGACGATGTCGACCGCGATGTGCTCGCCTTCTTGCAGAGCATCCGCCGCGGCGAGCATCACGCTGACGACGAGCAGGTAACCGACGAGCTCGTCGACCCATGCGATCGGCTGGTTCAGCAAATAGCGCATGACCACCGACCAGGCGATCAGCGCGAGCGAAACGAGCAGCGCGGCGGCGGCGAGCGCGATGCCGATGCGCGCGAGGCCGCGGACGAGCGGCTCGAAGATCGTCATGCTGTCATTCTGAGCAGAGCGAGGAATCTGCTTTTCCGGCAACGATCGAAACAGCAGATTCCTCGTCGCTCCGCTCCTCGGAATGACATCGCCGGCGCTATAGCTTTCGCAGGAGCTCGATGATCTTCGCGCCGCCTTCGGGCGCGCTCTTCAGGAACGCGTCGACGACGGGCTTTTCCATCGTCGCGCGCCACGTCGCCTGCTCCTGCGGCGTCTGCACGTGAATCACCATGCCTTTGGCCTGCAGGTCCTTCAGCGCCGCGCTGGCGGTGGCTTCGGTGACGGGAATCGCGTCCTGCTCGGCCTTCGCTGCGGTGTCCTGGATCGCTTGCCGGTGCGCTGGCGAGAGCTTCGCCCACCACGCCGGATTCACGAACATGTGGAAGTAGATCGTGAAGATCGGTCCGACGGTGCCGTACTTCTGCACTTCGTAGTATTTGCGCGAATACGCGGCCGACAGATCAGTGACGCCGGCGTCGAGCACGCCGGCCTGCAGCGCCTGATAGACCTCCGAGCCCGGCATTGCGGAGGGCGACGCGCCGACGGCGGCGAATGCGTTGTCGGTCAGCGTGTTGAGCCCGCGGATCTTCACGCCTTTGAAATCGTCGAGATTCACGATCGGCTTCTTGCCCGATGTCACGATCGTCTCGCGCGTGATGTAGAGCCATGCGACGCTGTGCACGCCGCGCTGCTCGAGCTTCTGATCGAGGAACTTGCGCGCCTCGGAGGTCGGGAAGCGCTTGATCCGCTCGAGATCGCCCATCGCGTACGGAATCAGCGTCGCGCTCATCTCGGGGATCGTCGTGCCCCACTGGAAGTTCACGCTCATCGCCGCTTCGATCGTGCCGCGGGCGACTTGCGGGAAATTCTCGGCGGCCTTCGCGAGCTGCTCGGAGCCGAAGAGCTGCACGTCGACCGCTCCGTTCGTGCGTTGCTTCACGTCGGCAGCGAAGGCTTCGAGCAGCTTCGTCATGTGGTGCGCCGGCGGCACCTGATGCGAGATCCGCATGACGACGCTCTGCGCGGTGGCCGTGATGGCGAACGCGAGCGCAGCGACGGTGGCGCTCGTGCGAAGCAGCAAACGGATCATCGATTGATCTCCTGAGTAAGTGGCGAACATCAGCGAGCGGACTTCGCCTTCGACGCGAGCGCCTCGGCGAACGCGGTCAGCTCGGCTTCGCGGTTGCGCTGCGCGGAAAGCCCGACCAGCTCGTTGAAATCGGTGAACGAGAGCATGCGCGGCAGGAACTCGGCCGTCGTGCCCGTGCGGCGGATCGTCGCGAAAAGATCGCGCAACGCGAAAGCGGCGGAGTATGTCGCCGCGACGGGAAACACGACTGCGGCGTATCCGATTGCCTGCAGCTCGGCGGCGGGCAGCAGCGGCGACAGTCCGGTCTCGACGTTGTTCGCGAGACACGGGCCCGGCACTTCGCGGCAGATGCGCTGCATCTGGTCGACGCTCGTCGGCGCTTCGACGAACAGCAGGTCGGCGCCGGCCTCGCGCGCGAGCTGCGCGCGTGCGATCGCCTCGTCGACGCCGTCGGTTGCGAGCGCGTCGGTGCGCGCCATGATGACGAGATCGGGGTCCTCGCGCGCGTCGAGCGCGGCCTTGATCTTCGCAAGCCAATCGGCTCGTCCGACGACCGCCTTGCCGGCCATGTGGCCGCAGCGCTTCGGAAAGACCTGGTCTTCGATGAAAAGGCCGGCGACGCCGGCCTTTTCGTAGAGGCGCACCGTCCGGGCAACGTTGGTCACGTTGCCGAAACCGGTATCCGCATCGGCGAGCATCGGCAGCTCGGTCGCGTCGCAGAAGCGGGAATACATCTCCGACAACTCGGTTAGCGATAGCTGCGACGAGTCCGGCCGGCCGAGCAGCGTTGCGGTCGCGCCGTAGCCGCCGGCGGTGATCGCGTCGAACCCGGCCGCTTCGGCGAGGCGCACGCCGAGCGCGTCGTGCACGCCGGGCATCACGAGAATGTCGGGCGCGGCGATCAGCTGTTTCAGCCGTGTGGTCGTGCGCATGGGAGTTCCTTCGGCGACGCGCGACGGCTTCGCCATAACGACAATGGGGAAAAGCCCGTACAACGGGCCGCGGCCGCGATGGGTCGCGATTTTACTCCACAGGGCAGGGCGTATTCGTCACCGCGCCCTCGTGCGGCCGTCAACAACCGCGCGTTCGTCCACCTTTATCGCCCGATGGCTCTTTCTGTATGATCCGGCGATCGAGCCATGACTGCGACAAACCGCGAATTCGCTGCGCTGCTGGTCGACGAGACGCCCGATGCGATGATTGCGATCGCCGAGGATGGCCGCGTGCTGTCGTGGAATCGCGCTGCACAGACGATCTTCGGCTACAGCGCCGACGAGGCGATCGGGCAGCCGATGCTCGATCTCATCGTGCCGGCCGACCGCGTCGAAGAGGAGCGCTCACAGCGGCGCGTGGTGGGCGAGCGCGGCGACACGATCTACTGGGCGGTGCGCCAGCGCAAGGACGGCTTGCTCGTGCAGACCAGCGTCTCGTTGAAGGCGCTGAACGAAGCGACCCACCGCTTTGGGCACTTTCTGTACACGCACAAGGACATTTCGCAGCTGCAGGCGGTGCGTGACGGCAAGCTGGTCGAGGCGCGCTACCGTGACCTGCTCGAGTGGGTGCCCGACGCGATCGTCGTCGTCAACGTGACCGGCCGCATCGTGACGGCCAACTCGCATGCGCAGGACGTATTCGGCTACTCGCGGGATGAGCTGATCGGCCAGCCGATCGAAATGCTGTTGCCGCCACGTTTCCGCGGCCCGCACGACGCTCATCGCCGCGGCCTGTTCGCGGCGCCGCGCGCGCGCACGATGGGTCAGGGGCTCGAGCTCTACGGCCTGCGCAAGAGCGGCGACGAATTTCCGATCGAGGTGAGCCTGAGCCCGCTCGAGACCGAAGAAGGCACGCTCGTGATGAGCGCCGTTCGCGACACGACGGAGCGCAAGCGCGCCGAGCAGCGCTTCCGCGGGCTGCTCGAATCGGCGCCCGACGCGATGGTGATCGTCGGCAGCAGCGGAGCGATCGAGCTCGTCAACTCGCAGACCGAGCGGCTGTTCGGGTATCCCCGCGCGGAGCTCCTCGGCAAGTCGATCGAGATCCTCGTACCGCCGCGCTTTCGCGATCGGCATCCCGGTCATCGCGCCGGGTTTTTCGGCAAGCCGCGCGCGCGCTCGATGGGCGAAGGGCTCGAGCTCTACGGGCTGCGCAAGGACGGCATCGAATTCCCGGTCGAGATCAGCCTGAGCCCGCTCGAGACCGACGAGGGCCTGTTCGTGTCGGCCGCGATCCGCGACGCGACCGAACGGCGCCGCTTCGAGCAGAAGATCACCGAGGCGAACCGGATGAAGAGTCGCTTCCTCGCCAACATGTCGCACGAGCTTCGCACGCCGCTGAACGGCATCATCGGGTTCTCCGAGCTCCTCGTCGACGAGAAGGTCGGTCCGCTCAGCGGGAAGCAGAAGGAATACCTGAACGACATCCTGACGAGCGGCCGTCATTTGCTGCAGCTGATCAACGACATACTCGATCTGTCCAAGGTCGAGGCCGGCCGAATGGAGCTTCGTCCCGAGACCTTCACGCCGGCTGGCGCGGTCGAGGAGGTCGTCGCACTCGTTTCGACGCTCGCCAACAAGAAGCAGATCACGCTGCGACACGAGATCGCGCCGTCGCTGCCCGCGATGACGCTCGATCGCCACAAGTTCAAGCAGGTGCTGTTCAACCTGCTGTCGAACGCCGTCAAGTTCACCGGCGACGGCGGCCACGTCGACGTCGTCATCGATCGCTGGTCACCCAGCGTGCTGCGGGTTGTCGTGCGCGATGACGGCATCGGCATTCGCAGCGAGGACCTCGGCCGGCTGTTCGGCGAGTTCGAGCAGCTCGACTCGAGCGCGGCACGCCCCTACGGCGGCACCGGCCTGGGCCTCGCGTTGACGCGCAGAATCGTCGAGCTGCAGCAGGGAACGATCAGCGTGCATAGCACGCCGGGCAAGGGCAGTGCGTTCACCGTACTGCTGCCGGTCGATGGCCCGTCTGCACGAGCGGCCGCCGCAGGAGGGATGTGATGGGCAAGCGAATCCTGATCGTCGACGACCATCCGATCAACATGAAGCTCGCCGCCGACGTGCTCTCGTTGGCAGGGTATGGAGTGTCGACCGCGGCGAACGCCGAGCAGGCGCTCACCGTCCTGCGCGAAGTGCGGCCCGATGCGATTCTGATGGATATCGCGATGCCGGGGATGGATGGGCTCGCACTGACGCGTCTGCTTCGCACCGATATTCGCCTTGCCGGCGTGCCGATCATCGCGCTGACCGCATCGGCGATGAAGGGCGACGACACGAAGGCGATCGAGGCGGGCTGCGACGGCTACATCACGAAGCCGATCGACACGCGCACGCTGCCGGAGCAGGTCGCCGCGTACATCGCAGGCAATCGCGGCAAGCCATCGCGATGAACCTTCTGATCGTCGACGACAACGCGGTCAATCGCAAGCTGCTGCGCGCGCAGCTCGAGTCGATCGGCCATACGGTCATCGAGGCGATCGACGGCGTCGCCGCGCTCGATGTGATGGGGCGCGACGCGGTCGACGGCATTGTGTCGGACATCCTGATGCCGAACATGGACGGCTACCGCCTCTGCCTCGAGATCCGCAAGGACGCGCGCAACGCCAGGCTGCCGTTCGTGCTGTACACGAGCACGTACAACTCGGCCTCCGATCGCGATCTCGCGACCACCGTCGGCGCCGACGCCTACATCGGAAAGCCCGCACCCGTCGCGGTGATCGTGGATGCGCTGTATGAGGCGGCCCGCAGGCGGCGCGACGCGCCGGCGCAGGCGGCCGTCGCGCCCGATGAAACGTACGTGCTGTCGCAATACAACGACGCGCTCGTGCACAAGCTCGAAGAGAAGAACACCGAGCTGCACGCCGCGATTGCCGAGCTCACCGCCGCGCACGACCAGATGCGCGACATGAACCGCGTGCTCGAGGAGCGCGTGAAGGAGCGAACGGCGGAGCTCGAGAATGCGAACCGCGAGCTCGCGGCGTTCTCGTACTCGGTGTCGCATGACCTGCGGGCGCCCCTTCGCGCGATCAACGGCTTTGCGACGGTGCTGTTGCACGACTACGCCGGCGCGTTGCCCGAAGAGGGCCGTCGTTATGCCGAGCTCGTCGTGCAGAGCACACAGCGGATGAGCGCGTTGATCGCCGATCTGCTCACGTTCTCGCGCACGGCGCGCGAGCCGCTCGACAAGCACCACGTCGACACCGGCGCGCTCGTCGGCGGCTGCCTGGCAGAATTCCGCGACGACATCCGCGAACGCAATGTCGAGGTTTCGCTCGGCGCGCTGCCCGATTGTCGCGGCGACCCGGCGCTCCTTCGGCAGGTGTTTCTCAACCTGCTGTCGAACGCGTTCAAGTACACGCGCCGCGCCGTGCGGCCGCGCATCGAAGTGGGCGGCGAGCGGCGCGGCCACGAGGCGATCGTGTCGGTTTGCGACAACGGCGTCGGCTTCGACATGCGCAACGCAAGCAAGCTCTTCGGCGTCTTCCAGCGGCTGCACGGTGACGACGAGTTCGAGGGCACCGGCGTGGGGCTCGCGATCGTGCACCGGATCGTCACGCGCCACGGCGGCCGCGTATGGGGCGAGAGCACGCCCGGACGCGGCGCGACGTTTTACGTGGCGCTCGAGGCGGCGTAGCGAGCGACCAACGGGTCGATCAAGCGCTCGCATCGTCGCCGCGAACGAGCGGCCACAACGCGATCAATCCGAACAGCGGACCCACGGCGAGCGACGCGAACAGCCACCGCGCATCGACGTGCATCGCGAGCACGTTCAGGAACTGCAGTCCGGCGATCGTGATCGAGAAGCCGATGCAGTTCGCGATCGTGAGCGCGGAGCCCACCAGCTCGCGCGGCGCGTTCTGCGCGTTCAACGCGGAGAATTGCGGCGAATCACCGACGACCACCGCGCCCCAGAAGACGAGAAACGCGAGGAACGCCGGCGTGGACGCCGCGAACATCCACGGCGATACGACGCAACAAATACCGGACGCCAAGAGCTGCGCGAACGCGACGCGCGCGCTTCCGATACGAAGCGACACGAGCCCGCCGGCCGCACAGCCGACGAAGCCGGCGGCGATGACGGCGAACGCGGTGAGCGGCACGTTCAGCGTCTCGCTGCGCGCGCTCGCATGCGCCGCGATGACGAGCGGCACGAACGCCCAGAACGGGTAGAGCTCCCACATGTGGCCGAAATAGCCGAATGCCGAGGCACGAAAGCGCGCCGAGCGGAAGATGACCGCGAGCGCTCGCGGATCGAAGCGCGTGCTTTGCGCGAGGTAAGGTCCGTCCGGCACGAACAGGAGCATCAGCGCGCCGCCGGCCGCGGCGATCAGCGAAACGGCCGTCGTCACGTCCTGCCACGGCAGGCTCCTTCCCAGTCCACGCAGCAGATGCGGGAAGGCTGTGCCGACGACGAGCGCACCGACGAGAAGCCCGATCGCGTTGCCCAGACCGCGTTGATACCAGCCGGCGGCGATTCGCATGCCGACCGGATAAATGCCGGCGAGAAAGAAGCCGGTGACGAACCGCAACGCGAGCAGCGATGCGTAGCCGTGCGCGACGAAGGCGACGCCGAGATTGGCCGCGGCGCCGGCAAGCGAGCAGACGAAGAATACGCGCCGCGGCGAGAAGCGGTCGGCGATCGTGAGGAACGCGAACACGAGCGTGCCGGCGATGAAGCCGAGCTGCACGGCGGACGTGACGTGCCCGAGCGCCGACGATGCGAGTCCCCATTCGCGCGGTAGGTCGGCAAGCACGGCGTTGCCGGCGAACCACAGCGACGTGCCCGCGAACTGCGACACGATGATGACGGGCAGGATACGCGACGGCGCGGGCTGCACGATGGGCCGCTACGTCGTCCCCGCGAACGCGGGGACCCAGTGACGTTCGCCGCAAAGACGCTGGATTCCCGGCCTCGTGCGAGCTGCGTGCTTGGGCACGGTCGAGTGTCGGCCGGGCCGTTCACTCGGCAACGCGCCTGCGGCGCTTGGGTTCGCCTGCCTCGCTCGCGGCTGTCTCCGCGGGAATGACAGTCAAACTCAAGCTCCCGTCACCGACACGTGCTGCAGCACGACAATCGCGCCGAGCGCGAGCAACCCGACGCCCAGCGGCGCCGCAAGCCGGCGTCCCCATGGCGCGTTCTTCTCGATCGCCATCACCGCGCCGATCGCGAGCATCCAGCCGAGGTTGCCGCTGCCCACCGCGAACATCAGCAGCATCAGCGCCCAGCAGCAGCCGACGCAATACGCGCCGTGATGCGCGCCGAGCGTCAACGCCTGCGTGCGCGCCTGGCCGCCGCGCCAGTGCTGCATCACGAACGACAGCGGCTGTCGGCACTGATCGAGGCAGCGGTATTTTGCGCGCGTGAATTGGAACGCTCCGGCCACCGCGAGCAGCACGGCGCCGACGACCCACGCGTTGGATTGCAACCAGAAGGTGTCGGCCGCGAATGCGTGCAGCCCGAAGTCGAGCACGTGCGCGACGACGCCGAACGCAAGCCACACGCCGACGTAGCCGGCGATGAGCAGCGCGACAAGCAGCGTGCGGTCGTGCCGCTCGCGCGTCATCCGGCGGAAGATTCCGATCAGCGGCAGCGTCGTCGGCAGCATCATCGCGGCGATCATCAGCAGGAAGCCGCCGATGTACAGCCCGCCGCGTGCGAGCCCTTCGACGCTGTCTGCGACCGAGCAGACGAGCGCGAGATCCGAGTGATCGAGATAGCGGCCGTACGGCGAGCGGCTCCATGCGAACAGCGCGATCCACGCGAGCACGATCATGCCGCCGACGAGCGGCAGCACGACGTCGCGATGCGCGATCGGCTTCATCGGCGAAAACGGAGCGCGCGGCGGAAATGCGGGGCGCGCCGCGCCCCGCAACGTCTGCCGCCGCGCGGCCCAATCAGCACGCGAAGCGGAACGTGCCTTGGACGGCGTTGTGCCCGACCAGATTGACGTTGATGCCGATCTTCGGCGCGTTCGCCTTGTACTTCGACGCCTTGCCGACGTAGGCGGGCGAGCCCGGAATCGTGCTGAAGATGCTGTCGGTCAGCGCTGTCGGCTTGCCGTCCGGGCCCCGGAACGGCTCGAGCTCGGCCTCGACCGCGTCGCCGAAGCGAATGTGTCCCTTGCCCTCGTTCACCTCGAAGACCATCGGCACGCGCTCGACCGCGGCGACTTCACCGACGAGCTGCGCGAGTTCGGCGACCGGACCGCCTTTCTTGCCGGTCCACACGGCGAGGATCGCTTCCTCCTGCTGCGGCGTTGCGCGCTCGTCCATGTACGCGACGATCCTCCAATGCCCGTCGAGCACGTTGCCCGGGATGTCGCACAGCGCGCCGAACGTGAGACCCGAAACATTGACGCCGTCGATGTCACCCTTGTCGATGTGCCAGCACAGCGTGCCCTTGCACGTGCCGTTATCCGGATTCTCGCCGACCCAGCACGGGCACAGCGTCCTGCAGTCGCACACTTCGAGCAGCCGTCCTTCAATCGTATAGGCCATCGTCGTTCCTCCGCCAGGTTGGTCAGCGCTTGACGCGGGCTCACGCGGTGGCGGGCGAACGCCGCCATCACGTGGGACGAGCGAACGGGGATCATAGGCCCGGCCACGGCCGGCTTCAACCGGAATAATACGTATTCCGAACCGCGGCGCCGGCGATCAGCGTCGCGGTGAAACGAGCGGTCCGAGTCGCTCGAGCTGCCTGAAGAATTCGACGGCCTCGGGGCTGCGCTCGAACGGCGACAGCACGTACGTCCCGGCCGCGGCGCCGCCGGCCGCGAAATGACCGACCGCCGCGCCGCCGAGCGCGACGATGCCGACGGCGCCGCCGCCGATCGCCGCGCCGCCGAAAGCGAGCGCTCCGATCGCAAGCCCGCCAAACGAGAGCGCGCCTACTGCGAGGCCGCCCAGTGCGATCACGCCGCGCGCCAAACCGCCGATGGCGATGACGCCGGTTGCGATGTCGCCGATCGCGACGACGCCGCGCGCATGGCCGCGCCGCTCGCCGGTCGTCGGATCGGGACCGATCGCGATCGCGAGCCAGGGAAGGCCGAGGAACTCGCGCTCGCTCGTGTGCCGGATCGCTCGGAATATCGCCGGCGGTTGCGTCGACGAGCGTTCGGATTGCCGGCGCTGCAGCGTCATGGCGATTCTCCTGTCAGCCGCGCGCGATCCGCGCGCGGGATCATGAATTCTCGCCCGCATCGCGCGGCTTGCGCTCGGCGGGCTTCGGCGTGACGCCCCGGCGAGCGAGCGCATCGCGCAGCAGGAATTCGATCTGCGCGTTGACGCTGCGAAGCTCGCGCTGCGCGAGCCGCTCGATCTCGACCCAGACCCCGGGATCGAGCCGCAGCAGGAACGCCTTGCGTGCTGCCATCGCGAAAGCGTCAGCGCGTTGCGCGCCGCGTCATCGCGGCACGCGGAACCGTCGGCGGTAGATGACGATCATCGCGGTGATCGTCGCGACGAACGTCGCCGTGAGCGCCCAGAACGGCCCGCCGGCGAGCCGCGGCGGTGTCGACGCGTTGGCGGCGACGATCGAAAGATGTAGCGCGACGACGAAGACGACGATCAGCGCGCCGTGCGCGAATGCGAATGCGGTGAGCGCCGCGTAGGTCGCATCCCGCCGCTCGGGCGCGAGCCAGTAGTCGCGAGCGGGCAGCTTGGTGAGCCGCGGCAACTTGCGCGGCAGCCAGGCCATCGCGGCGACGACCAGAACCGGCAGCCCGATTCCGAACAGCAGCATCAGCGCGCGGTACGTCTCGAGCGACTGCCAGCCGTTTGCAGCGCCGCCGACACCGAAGTGCGACGCGACACGCGGCGGCAGCGCACTGGACGTCGTGATGATGAGCACGGCCCCGCTGACCAGCAGGAACACGAAGCCCAATCCGAGCAGGCGGTTCATCGCAGCTCCTTTCGAACGTTCACGTGTACAGCGTGCCGGCGTTGACCACCGGCTGGACTTCGCTCTCGGCGCACAGCACGACCATGAGGTTCGACACCATCGCGGCCTTTCGCTCGTCGTCGAGCGCGACGACCTGCTTCGCGGAGAGCTCGGCGAGCGCCATCTCGACCATCGAGACGGCGCCGATGACGATCTTCTGCCGCGCGGCGATGATCGCCTCCGCCTGCTGTCGGCGCAGCATCACCTGCGCGATCTCGGGTGCGTAGGCGAGGTGCGTCAGCCGCGCCTCCTCGACGACGACGCCGGCCTGGTCGAGTCGCGCCTGCAGCTCGCGCACGAGCGCTTTCGCGACGATGTCAGCGCCGCCGAGCAGTGTGGGCTCCGCGCCGGGCGCGCCGTGCGGATCGGCTTCGTCGTACGCGAACGCGGTTGCGAGATGACGCACGGCCGCTTCGCTTTGCACGGTGACGACCTTCCGTTGACGCGCCCTACGGCGAGCCGCGGTACGACATAGCAAAATGATATCACTTTCATATCACCATCAACGGCAAACCGACGAACGGCGGCAGCCGTCCCCGCGCAGGTGGGGACCCAGTGACTTTTCGTGGAAAGACGCTGGATTCGTGGCCTCTTTGAAGCGGACCAACGTGTGCGGGTAGCAGCGTCGGCCGGACCGTTCGCTCGACAACGCGCCTGCGGCACTTGGCTTCGCCTGCCTCGCTCGCGGCTGCCTTCGCGGGAATGACGTTCACGCGGACAAAAAAAGCGGGCCCCGAAGGACCCGCTGCGGTTGCCCGGAGTACGGAAAGATCAGCCGACGCGCACCGGCACGAAGATCTGCGCGTCCTCGCGCTGGATCAGCAACGCAACCGTCTTGCCGGACTTGCCGACGAGATCGCGCAGTTGCGCCGGGCTCTTTACCGGCGTGCGATTGACCGAGAGGATGACGTCCCCCGGCTGCACGCCCGCACGCGCGGCGGCGCCGGCGACTTCCTCGACGACGACCCCGTGCGAGAGCTTCGCTTCAGCCATCTCCTCCGGCGTGAGCGGCCGCACGGACAAACCGAGCTTGCCTTGCGGGACCGCCTCGTTGCCGGCTTCGGCGAGGCTCTTCGGCGTTTCGCGCTCGACGACCTGCGCAGTGATTTCGCGCGTCTTGCCGTCGCGCCACACTTCGATCTTCGCCGCGGCGCCCGCGCGCAGGCTCGCTACCATCGACGGCAGGTCGCTCGAGCGGTTGATCGGCGTGCCGTTGAACTTGAGGATCACGTCGCCCGGCTCGAGCCCGGCCTTCGCGGCGGGGCTGCCCTTCTGCACCGAGCTCACGAGCGCGCCTTGCGGCGACTTCAGGCCGAAGTTCTCCGCGAGCGCCTGATCGACCGGCTGCACGGTAACGCCGAGGCGCCCGTGCGAGACTTTGCCGTGCGTGACGATGTCGTCCTTGACCTTCAGTGCGACGTCGATCGGAATCGCGAACGCGAGTCCCTGGAAGCCGCCGCTGCGGCTGAAGATCTGCGAGTTGATGCCGATCACTTCGCCGTCCATGTTGAACAGCGGGCCGCCGGAGTTGCCCGGATTCACGGCCGCGTCGGTCTGGATGAACGGAACGACCGAGTCGCCGGGAAGCGCGCGCGACTTGGCGCTGACGATGCCCGACGTGACGGTGTTGTCGAGACCGTACGGCGTGCCGATCGCGACCACCCAATCGCCGACGCGCGTCTTCGACGGATCGCCGAGCTTGACCGACGGCAAACCTTTCGATTCGATCTTGAGCACGGCGACGTCGGTGGTCGGATCGCTGCCGAGCACCTTCGCGCGGAATTCGCGCTGGTCGACGAGCTTGACGATCACTTCGTCGGAGTCGGCCACGACGTGCGCGTTCGTCAGCACGAGGCCGTCGGGATTGATGATGAATCCCGAGCCGAGACCGCGCGACGGTCCGGGTGAGGGAATCTGCGGAATCTGGCCGAACGGAAATTGGCGGAAGAAAGGCGGCAGCTCATCGGGGTCGATGTCCGGGATACCGCGGCGGCCCTTCAATACGGCAGCCTTGTTGCCGTTCTTCGTCGACGTGACTTGCACGACGGCGGGACCTTGCTGCGCGACGAGATCGGCGAAACCGGGCAGCGCGCGCGCTGCGGGCACGTTCTGCACCGGAACGGGAACACTTGGAGCCGCGGCAGTCGCCGCTGCAGCCGTAGCCGCGCTCGTGGGCGGCAGCACGCGATCGGCCGCGATCGCGCCGAGGCCGAACGCGCCGGCAATGGCGACCGACAGCACACTGCGTTTAAATAACGTTGACATCATGGGTTTTCCTTTGCAATGGCGGGACGATCGTGCGTCCCATACAGACGCCAACATAAGACCGGAAACTTAGAAAACAATTAAGGTTCGGCCGGCCCGGTGCGTCGTCCCAGCCCTTCGACTTCGCTCTGGACAGGCTTCGGCGGGGACCCAGTGTCGCTCGCGGAAAGTCGCTGGATTCCCGCCTCCGTCTGTCCGGAGCCCAGTCGAAGGGCGGGAATGACGTCGTGCTGCCGCGCTGCCTCTGCGGCCGAAAAGCGCACGACGACGCCCAAGCCGCGGCCGTCGAGGCCTTCGCCGAGCGTGACACTCGCACGGTGCCGCTCGGCGATGCTTTTCACGATCGCAAGACCGAGTCCGCTGCCTTCGACGTGCGCATCATTGCCGCGCGCGAACCGCGTGAATACGCGCTCGCGCTCGTCCGCCGCGATGCCGGGACCGTTGTCGCGCACGGCGAGCGTGCAGCCGCGCTCGTCGCTGCGCACGGCGACATCGATGCGCCCGCCCGGCGGCGTATAGCGGATTGCGTTGTCGACGAGGTTCCCGAGCAGCGTGCGCAGACTCTGCATGTCACCGACCACCGTTGCGCTTTGCGCGTCGGCGAGTCCGAGGTCGATGTCCTTGGCGGCTGCGAGCGGCTCGAGCTCCGCGACGACGTCGCGTGCAAGCGCCGCGAGATCGACAGGCGCCATCGGGCGTTCGGCGACGCCGGGCTCCTCGCGCGCGAGCGCGAGCAGCTGCTCGACGATGCGCGTCGTTCGCGCGAGCCCGGCACGCAAGTCGGCAAGCGACGAGCGACGTTCATCCTCCGAGCTCGCACGCTCGGCGATCTGCGCCTGCAGATGAAGCGCAGTGAGCGGCGTGCGCAACTCGTGCGCAGCGTCGGCGACGAATGCGCGCTGAGCGTCGATCGCGCGATCGAGGCGCCCGAGCAATCCGTTGAGCGCGTCGACGACCGGCTGTATCTCGCGCGGCCAGCCGCTGGCGGCGAGCGGCGCGAGTTGCGTGGGCGTGCGCTTGCCGAGCGCGGCGGCAACACGCGTCAACGGTGCGAGCCCGCGCGCGATCGCCGCCCAGACGAACAGCGCGACGAGCGGCAGCGCGACGATCAGCGGCATGATCGTCGAGAGCGCGAGCGAAGCGGCGAGCGCGCGCCGCACGGCAAGCGGCTGCGCGACCTGCACGAGCTGACCTTCGGCGATGACGCTGTAGACGCGCCACTGGCCGTTCGGCGTGTCGATCGTCGCAAAGCCCGGGTTCTGTCGCTGCGGCAGCGTGTCCGGCGTGCTCTCGGCTCGCGGCCGCGGAAGATAGAGGCGCACGCCGTTGCGGTCCCAGATCTGCACGACGAGCCCTTCGGATGCCGACGCGCCCTCGGCGATCGGCGAGGCGAACGGCATGCCGGTGATCGACGCCGCCGTCTGCGCGAGCTGGACGTCGAACAGCACGTTCGCCTCGTCGCGCGCACGCATGTACGTGACGATCGTCGCGGCGACGATCGCGAGCGCGAGCCCCGCGAGCAGCCATGTCAACAGCTCGCGCCGGATCGATGACGCTCGCGCCATCGTCTCAGCTCGAAGCCCGCGCCGCGGCGAGCGCCCAGCCGACGCCGCGCACGTTGCGAATGGCATCCGCGCCGAGCTTCTTGCGCAGCGAATGCAGGTGCACGTCGACCGCATTGCTCTCGATCGGATCGGACCAGCCGTAGAGCTTTTCCTCGAGCTGCGCGCGCGAAAGAACCGCGCCGGGCCTCGCGATCAGCGCAGCGAGCAGCGCGAACTCGCGCGGCGACAACGCGACCGGCTCGCCGTCAACGCGCACTTCGCGCTTCGCCGGATCGAGCTCGATATGGCCATGGCGGATGACGGGCTCCGCGCGTCCGCTGCCACGGCGCGCGAGCGCGCGGATGCGCGCGGCGAGCTCCGTCAAGTCGAACGGCTTGACGACGTAATCGTCGGCGCCCGCATCGAGCCCGGCGACGCGATCGGCCACCGCATCGCGCGCGGTCAGGATCAGCACCGGCCGCGCATCGCCGCGCCGGCGCATCGACGCGAGCACGTCGAGGCCGTCCTTGCGCGGCAGGCCGAGATCGAGCAGCAGCAGGTCGTGCACGTTTTGCTCGAGCGCGATTTCCGCCGCGCGGCCATCGCGTACCCAATCCACGGTGAACCCGTCCTGCCGAAGGCCGCGCTCGATGCCGGCGCCGATCATCGGATCGTCTTCGGCGAGAAGAAGGCGCATGGTTATCGATTGTCGTCCCCGCGAAGGCGGGGACCCAGTGTCGTTTGTCGAAAGTCGCTGGATTCCCGCGTTCGCGGGAATGACGGCTGCCTACTTCTTCGGCTCGAACACTAGCGCCGCCGAGTTCATGCAATAGCGCAAGCCGGTCGGCTGCGGGCCGTCGTCGAACACGTGTCCGAGATGCGCGTCGCACGCTGCGCACAGCACCTCCGTGCGTCGCATGAAAAGCGAAGTGTCCGACTCCTCCTTCACGTTCTCCTTCGACACCGGCGCATAGAACGACGGCCATCCGGTTCCGGAGTCGAACTTCGTCTGCGCGTCGAACAGCGGCGTGCCGCAGCACACGCACCGATACGTACCCGCTGCGTGGTTGTCCCAATACTCGCCTGAAAACGCGGGCTCGGTTCCTTTCTTGCGCGTCACCCTGTACTGCTCCCGCGTCAGTTGATCCTGCCATTCCTTTTCCGTTTTCACGACCTTGTCGACCATGGGGATGTTCCTTTCACTGCAAGGGCCGCAAGCGAGCGGCGTCGATGCGCTATAGTGTGCCTCTTCCGCCTTCGCCTTACAGTCTCGCGCTTTGCAAAGCACGCCTGCCGACTCGTTACGGCGCGATGCCCGCGTGATCGGCCTTGTCGGCGTCGCGCACGGCTTGTCGCACTTCTTCCAGCTCGCGCTGCCCCCGCTGTTCCCGCTGCTGCGCGCGGAATTCAACGCGTCGTGGACGCTGCTCGGCACGCTCGTGGGTGTGTTCTACGCGGCGAGCGGCGTCACACAGTTCAGCGCGGGGTTCGTCGTCGATCGGGTCGGCGCGCGACCCGTATTGCTCGGCGGCATGGCGCTGCTGGTAGGCGGCACGCTGGTCGCATCGCTCGCGCCGGGATTGTACTGGCTGTTTCCGATCGTTGCGCTGATGGGTGTCGGTAACGGCGTGTTCCATCCGGCCGACTTCGCGATATTGAACTCGAACGTCGGCGAGCGCCGGCTGGGCCACGCGTACTCGACGCACGGCATCGGCGGCAATCTCGGCTACGCCGCTGCGCCGGTCGCGAGCTTCGGCCTCGCGTCCACGCTCGGCTGGCGCGAGGCGCTGGTCGTGATGGGCGTGGCCGGCCTCGTGATGCTCGGTGTGCTGTTCACGCAGCGCACGTATCTGGGATCGCAAAAGGCCGGCGCGAAGCACACGCTGCGTGGAAGCATCGGCCTGTTCGTCCAGCTGCCGATCCTGATGTGCTTCGCGTACTTCATCGTGCAGACGATGGCGGGCAACGGCGTGCAGACGTTCGCGGCAAGCACGCTGAATGCCGGGTTCGCCGTACCGCTCGCGCTCGCAAACGGGGCGGTGACCGCCTATTTGCTCGGCAGTATCGCCGGCATCCTCGCCGGAGGCTTTCTCGCGGCGCGCACCGCGCGACACGATCGCGTCGCGGCGAGCGGGCTCCTCGCCGGCGCAGCGCTCATTGCGCTCGTCGCCGCCGGGGTGCCATCGTCGCTGTTGCTGCCGCTGTTCACGGCCATGGGATTCGCCGTCGGGTCGACGGGCCCTTCGCGCGACCTGATCGTGCGCAGCGCGACGCCGAAGGGCGCATCGGGCCGCATCTACGGGTTCGTGTACTCGGGGCTCGACATCGGCGCGACGCTCGGTCCGATCTGGTTCGGGCTGATGCTCGACCACGCGATGGCGCGCGGCGTCTTCATCGCGATCGCCGCGCTGTTTCTCGCCGCGATCGCGACGGTCATCCAGGTCAAACGCGCGTTGCTGTTGCGCGGCTGAAGGGAACACGATGGATCTCGGAATTGCCGGACGCCGCGCGCTCGTCTGCGCGGCGAGCAAGGGACTGGGCCGCGGCTGCGCCCAGGCGCTCGCGTCCGAGGGTTGCGACGTGACGATCGTCGCGCGTACCGAGGACGTGCTGCGCAAGAGTGCCGAGGAGATCGGCGCGCATGCGGCGGGTGCCGTCCGCTACGTCGCCGCCGACATCACGACGCCGCAAGGCCGCGCCGCCGCACTCGCGGCGGCCGGCGACATCGACATCCTCGTCAACAACGCCGGCGGGCCGCCGCCCGGCGATTTCCGCGACTGGGATCGCGACGCGTGGATCAAGGCGCTCGACGCCAACATGCTGACGCCGATCGAGCTCATCAAGTCGACCGTCGACGGCATGATCGCGCGCAAGTTCGGCCGCATCGTCAACATCACGTCGGGTGCGGTGAAGGCGCCGATCGATGTGCTCGGACTTTCGAACGGCGCGCGCAGCGGCCTCACCGGATTCGTCGCCGGCATCGCGCGCCAGATCGCGAAGCACAACGTGACGATCAACAACCTGCTGCCCGGCAGCTTCGATACCGACCGGCTGCGTTCCACGCTGCCGGCGCAGGCGAAGCTCGCGGGCCGCACGCTCGCCGAGCAGGAAGCGGTGCGCAAGAGCACGATTCCGAGCGCGCGCTTCGGCACGATCGACGAGTTCGGCGCGATCTGCGCATTTCTGTGCAGCGTTCACGCCGGCTACCTGGTCGGCCAGAACATTCTGGTCGACGGCGGCGCCTATCCGGGGACCTTCTGATGCTCGACGTTTATTACTGGACGACGCCGAACGGGCACAAGATCACGATCTTCCTCGAGGAGACCGGCCTCGCGTACACGCTGAAGCCGGTCAACATTTCGAAGGGCGAGCAGTTCGATCCCGCGTTTGTCGCGATCTCGCCGAACAATCGCATTCCGGCGATCGTCGACCACGCGCCGCCCGACGGCGGGCCGCCGCTCGCGATGATGGAGTCGGGCGCGATCCTTATGTATCTCGGCGGCAAGACCGGCCGCTTCTTTCCGGCGGAGTTCCGCGCGCGCTGCGAATGCGTGCAGTGGCTGTTCTGGCAGATGGGCAACCTCGGTCCGATGGCCGGGCAGAACCACCACTTCGGCCTCTACGCGAAAGAGAAGATCCCGTACGCGATCGAGCGCTACGTGAAGGAAACGAGCCGTCTGTACGCGGTGCTCGACAAGCGGCTCGCGAAGCGCGAATTCATCGTCGGCGAATTCACGATCGCCGACATCGCGTGCTACCCGTGGGTGCAGCCGCAGCGTCAGCAGCAGGACATGGCGAACTTTCCGCATCTCGAGCGCTGGCGGCAGGCGATCGCCGCGAGGCCCGCCGTGCAGCGCGCCTACGCGCTTGCGAAGACGGTCAACACGAAGCCGGCGATATCGGACGAGGAATCGCGCAAGATCCTGTTCGGGCAGGATCGCAGCGTCGTGCGCTGATCGCCGCTCATCCCGTCGCGAGCAGTCGGCGGACGTCGTCAGGTCGAGGCAACGGCGCGACCGCGCCGAAGCCGGTCGTCTTCAGCGCGGCGGCGGCGTTCCCGTAGCGTGCGGCGTCGACGCTCGAATCACCGGCGGCGAGGCGCGCGAGCGTCGCGCCACAGAAGCAGTCGCCGGCGCCGGTCGCATCGACCGAAGCGACGCTGAATCCGGCGACGCGTGCTCGCGTCGAGCCGTCGCTGACGAACACGCCTTGTGGCCCGAGCTTCAGGAAAACGGTCTTGGCGCCGAGCCCGTGTGCCCAGTCGACGAGCGCATCGGTGTCGTCGTCGTCGCGGCCGGCGAGCGTGCGTGCGTCCTCGATGCTGGGGAAGAAATAATCGGCCATCGCGCTCGCCGCGCCGATCATCGCGCGTGCCCGCGCGAGCGGCCACAGCTTGAGCCGCAGATTCGAATCGAACGAGATCTTCGCGCCGGCCGCATGGGCGGCCTCGAATGCGCCGAGCACGGCATCGCAGGCCGACGACGAGATCGCCATGCTGATGCCGGATGCATGGACGTAGCGCGCGCCGCGAACGAGCTCGGCCGGAACATCCTCCGGACGCATGCGGCTCGCCGCGGAACCGGCGCGCAGGTAACTGAATACATGCCCGTGCGGGCCGTGCGTGACGAAGTAGATGCCAGTGGGCGCCTGCGCGTCGACACCGACGCCGCGGATGTCCACACCTTCGCGTTTCCACAGCTCGACGAACATGCGCCCGAACGCGTCATCGCCGAGCCGGCTCGCATAGGCGGTGCTCGCGCCCTGCCGCGCCGCCGCGATGATCATGTTGGACGAGTCGCCGCCGAAGCCTTGCAGGTAATTGGGGTCGTCGCGGCCCGTCTGATTGAATTCGATCAGCGGTTCGCCGATCGATAGGATGTCAATGGCCACGATTGCTTCCGTTCGACGCTCGCGCTTCAGGCGCCGCGCGCGGCGAGCGCGCGCCAGCGATCCTTGGTCACGCGCGCGATGACGCGGAATCCGCGTTCGCCGAGCGGTTCGATGACCGCGGCTTCGCCCTCGGCGAGATAGGGACCGCCGACGACGGCGCGAAACGGGTTGCCGTGGCTCGCGATGACGAGATTCGCGCCGCGCGCGACGCGCTTCGTCAGCAGGTCCTTCAACTCCTGATAGCGACCGCCTTCGCTGTTGGCCGGACCGCCGCGTACGGCCGGCGTCGCCTGCGCGCGCCCGAACATCAGGCGTGCGGTCTCCATCGTGCGGCAGAACGGGCTCGCGAGGACGTCGCCCACCGGTATGTTCAGGTCGGCGAACGCCGCGCCGATCGCACGCGCCTCGTCGCGACCGGCGTCGGTCAGATTCCGCTGGCTGGAGCAATCCTCGTAACCGGTCATCTGGTCGTCTTTCTGGCCGAAGTCGGTCGACGTGTGGCGGAAATAGATGATGTAGCCGCCGGCGCGAAGCGCGGCGAGCAGCTCCGGACCGGCGAGCTCCTCTGCGGGCGAAGCCGGTTGCGCGAGCGCCGCGCCGGCGGCGATCGCCGCCGCAACGAGCGCGAGCGTTGCGCGAAGCGCAGCGCGTCGAAACGGGTCGAATCGAGACATCGGCGATCAGCCGCGACTGAGGATCGCCTGCACGAGCGCGATCGAAGCCGGATCGGCAGTGGCTTCGGTTGCGCGCTCGAGATCGGCGTCGACGTCGAACGCGATGTCGCCGCCGGGCTCGGCGACGCCGGTCGCGCGCACCGCCGCGAAGTCGAACAGCGAGCGGTCCATCAAGTGCGACGGCACGACTTTCGCGAGCGCGTTGTAGATCGAGTCGAGCCGTCCCGGATATTTCTTTTCCCACTCGCGCAGCATCACGGTGACCTGCTTGCGCTGCAGGTGCTCCTGCGAGCCGCAGAGGTTGCATGGAATGATCGGGAAGCGCATCAGGTCCGCGTAGCGGGCGAGATCGCGCTCGCGCACGTACGCGAGCGGGCGGATCACGACGTGCGCGCCGTCGTCGGACACGAGCTTCGGCGGCATCGTCTTCAGCTTTCCTCCGAAGAACAGATTGAGGAAGAACGTCGCGAGGATGTCGTCGCGGTGGTGGCCGAGCGCGATCTTGGTCGCGCCGATCTCCTTCGCGACGCGATAAAGCACGCCGCGGCGAAGGCGCGAGCACAGCGAGCACATCGTTGCCCCGTCGGCGATGACGCGCTTGACCACGCTGTACGTGTCCTGCTCCGCGATCCGGTACTCGACCCCGCGTGAGGCGAGATAGCGGGGCAGCACGTCGGCGGGGAACCCCGGCTGCTTCTGATCGAGATTGACCGCGATGATGTCGAACGACAGCGGCGCCCGGTTCTTCAGCGAAAGCAGGACGTCGAGCAGCGCGTAGCTGTCCTTGCCGCCGGACAGGCACACCATCACGCGGTCGCCGTCTTCGATCAGCGCGTAATCGCCGATCGCTTCGCCGACCTGGCGGCGCAGGCGCTTTTTGAGCTTGTTCGCTTCGTACTCCGCTTTGCGCGGATCGGCGCGCGCCGGCGTTGTGCGCGGTGCGGTGTCGGCGGGAGCGGAGGAGTCGGGCGCCATGCGGAAAGCGCGACGGGCGACGAGATGTCGAACGGAACGATCGATCGGCGATGGTAGCATAGCGGGCGCCTGCATTCGCGCTCGCATCACGCTCTCCACGAGTTCATGCCGATCCGCATATCCTCGCAGTTCGACTCGGGCGCGATCGAGGTGCTCGCCGACGCGCGCGCCGACGACGTCCGGCTCGCGATTCGCGCCGACTCGCACGCGGACTTCCGCCAGTGGTTCCACTTCCGCGTTCAGGGTGCAGCCGCCACGCCGCTCACGCTGACGTTCGCGAACGCCGGCGCGTGCACGTATGTCGACGGCTGGCGCGACTACAGCGTCGTCGCGTCGTACGATCGCGTCAGCTGGTTTCGCGTGCCGACGCGCTTCGACGGTTCGCAGATGGCCGTCACGCACATGCCCGAGTGCGACAGCATCTACTACGCGTACTTCGAGCCGTATTCGTGGGAGCGGCATCTCGACCTGCTCGGACGAATGGACTCGATGCCCATTGCGCGCGTGTCCAATCTCGGCGCGACCGTCGAGGGCCGCGATCTCGATCTCGTCACCGTCGGCGATCCGGGTGCCGGCAAGATCGCGGTCTGGGTCATTGCACGCCAACATCCTGGCGAGACGATGGCCGAGTGGTTCGTCGAAGGCATGCTCGAGCGGCTGACCGATGACGCCGACGCGACGGCGCGCGCGCTGCTCGCTCGCGCGGTGTTCCACGTCGTGCCGAACATGAATCCCGATGGAAGCGTGCGCGGCAATCTGCGCACGAACGCCGCGGGCGCGAACCTCAATCGCGAGTGGCTCGAGCCCACGCCAGCGCGCAGTCCCGAAGTGCACGCCGTTCGTGCGGCGATGCATGCGAGAGGCGTCGGCACCTTCCTCGACGTGCACGGCGACGAAGCGCTGCCGTACGTATTCACCGCGAGCGGCTCGCAGCTGCCATCGTGGACCGCCGCGCAGGCCGAAGCCGAGCGGACGTTCGCCGCGGCGCTCTGCGCAGCGAGCCCCGATTTCCAGACCGAGCATGGCTATCCGCCCGGCAAGGAGACCAACGTCAATCTGTCCCTCGCGTCGAACTATGTCGCGCACACGTTCGGTTGCCTCGCGCTCACGCTCGAGATGCCGTTCAAGGACAACGCGAACTGGCCCGATGCCGAGCACGGCTGGAGCGGCGCCCGCTCGCGGCGGCTGGGCATGGACGTGCTGACCGCGCTCAACGCCGTCGTCGGAACGTAGAGTCAGGAAAGTAGGGTCAGACTCGACTTTTGGGAAAGTAGGGTCAGACTCGACTTTACGGAAAGTCGAGTCTGACCCTACTTTTGTGACCCTCCTTTTGGTTACCATAGCGCCCGCGGGGTCTTCCCGTCCCGGAGCGCATCATGCAGACGATCCTGGTCGCCAATCCGAAAGGCGGCAGCGGCAAGACGACGCTTGCCACGAACGTCGCGGGCTGGCTTGCCGGCAAGCGCCAGGGCGTCGTGCTCGCCGACCACGATCCGCAGCGCTCGTCGACGCAGTGGCTCGAACGGCGCCCACCGCTGTTTCCCGCGATCACGCCGCTCGCGGCCGGCGCGAAGCCCGCGCGCGACAACGGGCCGCAATGGCTGATCGTCGACAGCCCCGCGGCGTTGCACGGCGATGACCTTCGCAGCGAGGTGCGGCGCGCCGACGTGATGCTCGTGCCGCTCTCGCCGTCGGTATTCGACATGGCCGCCACGCGGCGTTTTCTCGAAACGGTCGCCGAGTACAAGGCCGTCCGCGACGGCGAGCTCGCGATCGGCATCGTCGCCATGCGCGTGGACGCGCGCACGAAAAGCGCCGCCGAGCTCGACGAGTTCCTTTCCGGCTTCGACTTTCCGCTCGTCGCTCACCTGCGCGACACGCAGGTCTACGTGTACTGCGCACGCGACGGCGCGTCGGTATTCGACCTGCCGCGCTCGCGCGGCGAGCAGGACTGGGAACAGTGGCGGCCGCTGACGCGCTGGATCGCGCGCCACGCCGCGCCGGCGTCTCGCTGACGACCTCGCCGCGCCGTCGAGCGCACGACGCGCCCTCGATAACGCGCGCAGCCGCTATTTCTTCACGGCCTCCTTGGCTTTGTCGGCCGCTTGCTTCGTGGCGGCGACTGCCTTGTTCGTCGCTTCCTTCGTCGCCTCGGCGGCCTTGCCCGCCGCTTCCTTCGTTGCCTCGGCGGCCTTGCCCGCGGCTTCCTTCGTCGCCTCGGCGGCCCTGCCCGCGGCTTCCTTCGTCGCTTCGCCCGCCTTCGCCGCGGCGTCGCTCGCCGCTGCCCTGGCCGCATCGGCCGCCTTGTCGGCTGCTTCCCTGGTCGCAGCCGCTGCTCTTTCCGCGGCAGCCTTCGCTTCCGCGGCGGCCTTGTCCGAGCTTTGTCCGCATGCAGCGAGCGCGGCGGCGGCCGCGAGCGCAGTGATCATTGCAAAGGCACGACGTTGCATTGGATCTCTCCCGTTCGTTGTCGAGCTGCGATCCGTCGGCCGCCATTCAGCTCGGATCCGCCAATTTTACCGAATGCGCGAGCCGGCTGTCGGCGCCGGCACAGCGCGCATTGGGGTGCCGGCGGGCAGGCGCAACACGAGCCCGAATACTCCGCCGACGACGATCGCCGCGCAGGCGGCCATCGTCCACACGAGCGGGTAGACCGTTCCGTCGTGCGTCGCGCCGATCAGCGCGCCAATCGTCGCCGCGACCGCCATGACGAGCACCCCGAACAGTCCCGCTGCGGTGCCGGCCTGCTGCGCGAATGGTCCGATCGCGCCCGACTGCGCGCACGGAAAAATGATGCCGTGCGCGAACATGAAGACGAACACCGGCGCGACGATCGCAAGCCAATGGTGGACGCCCGCATGCGCGAGCGCAACCAGCAACGCGCCGGCAATCGCCGCGCAGGTGGCGCCGGTCGCAAGTGCGCGCGCAAGCCCCCGGCGGGCGAGCAGCCGCCGGCACGCGAGCGTGCCGAGCAGGTAGCCCACAACGCAGGACGCGAACGCGAAGCCGAAGCGCGAAGTCGGCACGCCGAGCACGCGGATCAGCACGAACGACGAGCCGGAGATGAAGGCGAACAGCCCGCAGTACGTGCCGATGCCGACGATCGTATACGCGACGAACGCGCGCGAGCGCAGCACAGCGCCCATGTTGCGCGCAACCCGCGCCGGCCGCAACGCGTCGTGCTCGCGCGCGTGGTGCGTTTCGCGCAGCCGCCACAGCGTCGTCGCAACGAGCGCGACGCCTACGCAGGACAACAGGACGAACGCCGCGCGAAAGCCGAAGCGCACTTCGAGCGCGGCGCCGATCATCGGCCCCGCGATCGCGCCGAGGCCGAGCAGCGACGACGCCAGCGCCATCGTGCGCGCACCGGCGAGCGGATCGTAGAGGTCGCGCACGATCGCCCGTGCCACGACGACGACCGTCGAACAGCCGAGGCCCTGCACGAATCGGGCGGCGATGAGCGCGTCGATCGATGGCGCGAGCGCGCACGCGAGGCTCGCGGCTGCGTAGACGACGAGACCGCCGAGCATCACCGGATGGCGGCCGAAGCGGTCGGCAAGCGGTCCGCCGACGAGCTGCATCGCGCCGAACGCGGCGATGAACAGCGACAGCGTCAACTGTGCCGTTGCAACCGTGACGTCGAACGTGCGCGTGAGCCCGGGTAGCGACGCGACGTAGAGGTCGGTCGAGAGCGGCTGCAGCATCATGTAGCATCCGACCAGCACGATGGCGGTGCGGTGCGACGGATGCGTGTGCATCAGCGATCCCGCATGGTGCTCGCCACGGCGGCGCTGCGCCGCTCATGGATGACGAGCGCGACACCGCTCGCGACGATCACCGCCATGCCGAGCGCGGAGAGGCCGTCCGGCAGCTGTCCGAAGATGAAATAGCCGAACAGCGTCGCCCAGATCATCTGCAGATACGTGAACGGTGCGAGCAGCGACGCCGGCGCCATCAGGTACGCGCTGATCAGTAGCCAATGGCCGAGCCCGGCGAACAAGCCGAGGAGCACGATGAACGCCGCGTTGCGCAGCGTGACGGCCTCGGGCGCTGCACCGAACGGCAACGCAAGCGACAGCCCGACCGTGCCGACGAGCGCCGTGTAGAAAAGCGTCGTGTAAGGCGTGTCGTTCGGGACCTTGCGCGTGAGCAGCTGGTAGAGCGCGTTCGCGATCGTGCCGAGCACGAGCAGCGCGCTCGCCGGATGAAACACCGCCGAGCCGGGCCGGGCGAGGATGAGGATGCCGACGAAGCCCGCGATCGACGACGACCAGCGCGCGCGCGTCGGATGCTCGCCCAGCACCGGCATCGACAGCACGACGGCGAAGACCGGCGCGAGAAAGTTCATCGCCGCAGCCTCGGCGAGCGGAAGGAAACGCAGCGCACCGAAGAAGCAAGCCGTTGCCACGACGAGGCACAGCGAGCGCACGAGCTGCATGCGCAGATGGTGCGTGCGCCAGAATCCGCCGCCGGTGCGCTGCCACGCGATCGGCGTGACGACGAGCATCTGGCCTGCGTAGCGCGCCCAGACGACGAGGAACAGCGCGTGATCCCGAACGAGGTACTTCGCCGTCGCGTCGAGCGAGCTCAGACACAATCCTGCGAGCAGGAACAGAGGCAGCGCGCGGCGCAGCGGATGGCCGGAGGGCGGCATGGCGAAACGTCATTCCCGCGAAAGCAGCCGCGAGCGAGGCAGGCGAAGCCAAGTGCCGCAGGTGCGTTGTCGGGCGAACGGTCCGGCCGACGCTGCTATCCGCACACGTTTGTTCGCTTCAAGGAGGCCGCGAATCCACGTTTTGCGGCGAACGGCACTGGGTCCCCGCCTTCGCGGGGACGACCGATGCCATGCGTCTAGGCCGCCTTTTGCACGAGCTCCCGCAGCACGAAGGGCAGGATGCCGCCGTGCAGGTAATAGTCGACCTCGATCGGCGTGTCGATGCGAAGCAGGACCGGCACCTGGCGCGTCGAGTGATCCTTGCCGTGGATGACGAGCGTCACGTCCATCTGCGGCTTGATGCCGCGCTCGATGCCGACGACGTCGAACGTCTCGTCGCCCTTGATGCCGAGCGAGGCGACGCTGTCCGAGCCCTTGAACTGGAGCGGCAGCACGCCCATGCCGACGAGGTTCGAGCGGTGGATGCGCTCGAAGCTTCGCGCGATCACCGCCTTGACGCCGAGCAGTTGCGTGCCCTTCGCCGCCCAGTCGCGTGAGCTGCCCGTTCCGTATTCCTCGCCGCCGAAGACGACCGTCGGCACGCGTTGCTCGATGTATTTCATCGCCGCGTCGTAGATCGGCATCTTGACGTTGCCCGGCTGGAACAGCGTGACGCCGCCTTCCTCGCGCGTGCCGTCGTCGCGCGGCGGCAGCATCATGTTCTTGATGCGCACGTTGGCGAACGTGCCGCGCATCATCACTTCGTGGTTGCCGCGGCGCGAGCCGTAGCTGTTGAAGTCGGCCTTCGACACGTCGTTTTCGAGCAGGTACAGGCCCGCGGGCGAGGTCGGCTTGATCGAGCCGGCGGGGCTGATGTGGTCGGTCGTCACCGAGTCGCCGAAGATGCCGAGCACGCGAGCGCCGCGCACGTCGGAGATCTTGCCCGCGTGCATCGTGAAGCCTTCGAAGAACGGCGGCTTCGCGATGTACGTCGATTTCGGCCAGTGATAGACCTGGCCGGTCGAGCCCTTGACTTCCTTCCACAGCGGATTCGCGTTCGCCAGATCGCCGTAGAGCGCGCGGAACGTCACCGGATTGCGCGCGATCGGAAGCACGGCGGCGATCTCGTGCGACGACGGCCAGATGTCGCGCAGGTACACCGGCCCGTCCTTGCCGATGCCGACCGGCTCCGTCGTCAGGTCCCTCAACACCGTGCCGGCGATCGCGTACGCGACGACGAGCGGCGGCGATGCGAGGAAGTTCGCCTTCAGGTTCGGGTGGATGCGCGCTTCGAAGTTGCGATTGCCCGACAGCACGGCCGCGCAGACGAGATCGTTCTTCGCGATCGCGTCGTTCAGCTCCGGCGCGAGATCGCCGGCGTTGCCGATGCACGTCGTGCAGCCGTACGCGGCGACGCCGAAACCGAGCTGCTCGAGGTAGGGCAGCAGACCGGCTTTGGTCAAATAGTCGGTCACCACGCGCGAGCCGGGCGCGAGTGATGTCTTGACGTGGCGCCTGACAGTCAGGCCTTTTTCGACCGCCTTCTTTGCGAGCAGGCCCGCGGCGAGCAGCACGCCCGGGTTCGACGTGTTCGTGCACGACGTGATCGCGGCGATCAGCACGTCGCCGGAGCCGACTTCGACGCCGGTTGCGTGGTTCGGCACGACGTGCTCGGGCGTGGGCCGGTTGTCGGCCATCTCGAGCTCGTGGCGCGCCAACTGCGCGCCGTTCACCTTCTGGTTGTCGGCTTGCGGCGGCTCGTCCGGCAGCAGCATCGAGATCGTGTAGCGCTTGCCCAGGCGCTCGGCCTGCTGCGCGAAGCCGTTCTCGGCGACGGGCTTGCTGAAGAGCTCGGTGAACTTCGACTTGAGGTTGCCCAGTTCGATGCGATCCTGCGGGCGCTTCGGTCCGGCGAGCGACGTCTTGATCGTCGCAAGATCGAGCGTGAGCGTCTTCGTGTAGTCGATCGCGCCGGCGCGCGGCATGCCGTAAAGGCCCTGCGCCTTGTAGTACGACGCGAACGCGTCGATCTCGGCATCGGTGCGGCCCGTGAAGCGCAGGTAATCGACCGTCGCGTCGTCAACCGGAAAGAAGCCCATCGTCGCGCCGTACTCGGGCGCCATGTTGCCGATCGTCGCGCGGTCGGGCACTGCGAGCGAGGCGGCGCCTTCGCCGAAGAATTCGACGAACTTGCCGACGACCTTCTCCTTGCGCAGCATCTCGGTGACCGTCAGCACGAGGTCCGTTGCCGTGATGCCCTCGCTCAACCGGCCTTTGAGCTCGACGCCGACGACGTCGGGCGTCAGGATGTACACCGGCTGGCCCAGCATGCCGGCTTCGGCTTCGATGCCGCCGACACCCCATCCGACCACGCCGATGCCGTTGATCATCGTCGTGTGGCTGTCGGTGCCCACGAGCGAATCGGGATAGTAGAGGCCGGCCTTCTGGTGGACGCCGCGCGCAAGGTACTCGAGATTCACCTGATGGACGATGCCGATGCCCGGCGGCACGACCTTGAACGTGTCGAAGGCCTGCATTCCCCATTTCATGAACTCGTAGCGTTCGTTGTTGCGCTGCATTTCGAGCTTCATGTTGAGGTCGAGCGCGTCCGGACGCCGGTAATAGTCGATCATCACCGAGTGGTCGACGACGAGATCGACGGGCACGAGCGGCTCGATCAGCTTCGGGTCGCGTCCCATGTCGGCGGCGACGTTGCGCATCGCGGCGAGATCAGCGAGCAGCGGCACGCCGGTGAAATCCTGCAGCACGACGCGCGCGACGACGAACGGGATTTCCTCGACGCGCGCGGCGGTCGGGTTCCAATTTGCGAGCTCGCGCACGTGCTGCTCGGTCACCTTCTTGCCGTCGCAGTTGCGCAGCACGCTTTCGAGGACGATGCGGATGGACACCGGAAGCCGGCTCACCTTGCCGATGCCCGCCGCTTCGAGCGCGGGTAGCGAGTAGAAACGGCCGCTGCCGCCTGCGGCGAGCGGAAACGTCTTCAGTGTGTCGAACAGGTTGTCGCTCATGCGAGTCGCTCCTTGCGCGTGACGGCGGCGTTATTTCTGCGGCGGGCGCCGCATGCCCTTCACGTCCTCGACGTTCATCCGTGCGCCGCCCGGCATGATCATGTCGCCGGGCCGCATGTCGGCCGGGCAGGCGCCGGTCCACTTCGCCTCCATCTCCATGTGGTTCGTCGTCATGCCCTGCATCGGCGGGTCGTATTGCGTGTCGATCACCATCTTGTAGGACGTGTCCATGCTGCCGGTGATGCGTCCCTTCGACGTGTGCTTGGTGCCGGCAAACGTGCACACCGTCTCGAACTCGTAGCCGCTGGAGACCTGCTTCCAGTCGCGCTTGCTGCATTGCTTTTCGAGGTCGGCCTGTGCGTCGCGCGCCTGGCTGCGCATCAGGTCGTCGGATTTCTGATCGATGCATTGCTTCATCGTCATGCCGGCGCCGGGTTGCGCCGCGAATTGCATCGTCGTCTCCCACAGACCCGATTTGCGCTTGGGCGCTTCGAACGGGGGCGCGGCGAGCGCGGGCAGTGCGACAGCGAGACTGGCGAGGGCGAGAAGGGCGGACGCACGCATGGCAACTCCTGGAAGTCAGATGACGTAGAGATCGACGTACTCGTGCACGGGCGTCGCCTCGAGCCTCGTCTGATCGAGCGAGACGGCGAGGATCGCATCCTGCTGCTTCTGCGGGAAGCGGCGCGCGAGATTGACCTTGAACTTTTCGACCAGCAGCGGGATCCCGTCCGCGCGGCGCCGCCGATGTCCGATCGGATATTCGACGACGACCTCGGGCAGCGTACGCCCGTCGGCGAGCTCGACGGTGAGCGCATTCGCGATCGAGCGCTTGTCGGGATCATGGTAATCCTTCGTGAACGCGCTGTCCTCGACGCAGGTGATCTTGTCGCGCAGCGCGTCGATGCGCGGGTCCGCGGCGACCGTGTCCTCGTAGTCCTCGGCGGCGAGGTGACCGAAGATCAGCGGAACCGCAACCATGTACTGGATGCAGTGGTCGCGGTCGGCGGGATTGGACAGCGGGCCCTTCTTGTCGATGATGCGTATGCACGCCTCGTGCGTGCGGATCGTGATGCGGCGGATGTCCTGCGCGCTCTTGCTGAGCTTCGCGAGATCGCGGTGCAGCGTCATCGCCGCCTCGACCGCCGTCTGCGAATGAAACTCGGCTGGGAAGCTCACCTTGAACAGCACGTTCTCCATGACGTAGCTGCCATACGGCCGCTGGAAGCGGAACGGCTGGCCCTTGAACAGCACATCGTAGAAGCCCCAGGTCTTCGCGGTCAGCACCGACGGATAGCCCATTTCGCCGGTCTTCGCGATCAGCGCGAGCCGCACGGCGCGCGACGTCGCATCGCCGGCCGCCCAGCTCTTGCGCGAGCCGGTGTTCGGCGCGTGGCGGTACGTGCGCAACGACTGGCCGTCGACCCATGCAAGCGAAACAGCGTTGACGATCTCGTCGCGCGAAAGGCCGAGCATCTGCGCGATGACCGCGGTGGAAGCGACCTTCACCAGCACGACGTGGTCGAGGCCGACCTTGTTGAACGAGTTCTCGAGCGCGATGCAGCCCTGGATCTCGTGCGCCTTGATCATGCCGGTCAGCACGTCGCGCATCGTCAGCGGCTTCTTGCCCGCGGCGACTGCGTTGCGCGAAAGCCAGTCGGCGGTGGCAAGAATGCCGCCGAGGTTGTCCGACGGATGGCCCCACTCGGCGGCGAGCCAGGTGTCGTTGAAGTCGAGCCAGCGGATCATCGCGCCGATGTTCCATGCGGCCTGCACCGGATCGAGCTGGAACTGCGTTCCCGGCACCCTCGCGCCATTGGGCACGAGCGTTCCGGGCACGATCGGGCCGAGCAGCTTCGTGCACGCCGGAAACGACAGCGCCTCGAGGCCGCAGCCGAGCGTGTCGAGCAGGCAGCTGCGAGCGGTCTCGTACGCGAGCGTGCTTGCGATCCGGTATTCGGTGACGTAATCGACGATGTCGGTGAGGACCTTGTCGGGCTCGGGACGGACGTTGGAGATCGGTGCGCTCATTTGACGATCATTTGGAGTGGCATGCGTGCTTGTCATTCCCGCGAACGCGGGAATCCAGTGTCTTGCGGCGAACGACGCTGGGTCCCCGCGTTCGCGGGGACGACAAACGGAAATTGTCGCGTCCTTGACATCACCGTCGCTGCGCGAGCGGCACGAACGGCCGGTCATCGGGTCCGACGTAGTTCGCGCTCGGCCGGATGATCTTGCCATCGATGCGCTGCTCGATCACATGCGCGGACCACCCGGTCGTGCGCGAGATCACGAACAGCGGCGTGAACATCGCGGTGGGCACGCCCATCATGTGGTAGCTCACCGCCGAGTACCAGTCGAGGTTCGCGAACATCTTCTTCGCGTCGCCCATCACTTGCTCGATGCGCTCGGCGATGTCGAGCATCTTGGTGTCGCCGGCGTCCAGCGAAAGCGTGCGCGCGACGTCCTTGATCATCTTGTTGCGTGGGTCGGCAATCGTATAGACCGGGTGGCCGAAGCCGATGATCACTTCCTTGTTCTCGATGCGCCGGCGGATGTCGGCTTCCGCCTCGTCGGGCGCGTCGTAGCGGTTCTGCGTCTCGAACGAGAACTCGTTCGCGCCGCCGTGCTTCGGCCCGCGCAGCGCGCCGATGGCGCCGGTAAGCGCCGAGTAGAGATCGGAGCCGGTGCCCGCGATCACGCGGCCGGTGAACGTCGACGCGTTGAACTCGTGCTCCGCGTAGAGATTGAGCGACGTGTGCATGGACTTCACCCACAGCGGCTTCGGCGGCTTGCCGTGCAGCAGATGCAGGAAGTGGCCGCCGATCGAGTCGTCGTCGGTTTCCACCTCGATGCGACGGCCGTTGTGCGAGTAGTGATGCCAGTACAGCAACATCGAGCCGAGCGAGGCGATCAGCCGGTCGGCGATGTCGCGCGCGCCCGCGCCGCTGTGATCGTCTTTCTCGGGCAGCAGCGAGCCCAGCATCGACACGCCGGTGCGCATAACGTCCATCGGGTGCGCAGCGGCCGGAATCTGCTCCAGGACGCTTCTGACCGGCGCCGGCAGGCCGCGCAGCGACTTGAGCTTCGTCTTGTAGCCGGCGAGCTCGGCGGCGTTCGGCAGCTTGCCGTGAATCAGCAGGTACGCGACCTCTTCGAATTCGCTCGACGCGGCGACGTCGAGAATGTCGTAACCGCGGTAGTTCAAGTCGTTGCCGGTGCGGCCGACGGTGCAGATGGCCGTGTTACCCGCGACGACACCCGACAGCGCGACCGATTTCTTCGGCTTCGGTGCGGTTGCATCGTTCATTTCGGATCTCCCTGCAGTGGCGTCGGCCATCATCGCTTGGCGAAGAGCTCGTCGAGCTTGCGCTCGTAGTCGTGGTAGCCCAGATAGTCGTAGAGCTCGGCGCGCGTCTGCATCGTGTCGACGACGGCCTTCTGCGTGCCGTCGCGACGCAGCGCCTGGTAGATGTTCAGCGCCGCCTTGTTCATCGCGCGGAACGCCGACAGCGGATAAAGCGCGACCGCGACGTCGGCGCCGCGCAGCTCGTCGAGCGTGTAGAGCGGCGTCGAGCCGAACTCGGTGATGTTCGCGAGGACCGGCACCTTCACGGCGGTTGCGAACCGCTTGTACATCGCGAGGTCGGTGACGGCCTCGGGGAAGATCATGTCGGCTCCTGCTTCCACATAGGCGCACGCACGCTCGATGGCGGCGTCGACGCCCTCGACCGCGAGTGCGTCGGTGCGCGCCATGATGACGAAATCGCGGTCCGTGCGCGCGTCGACGGCCGCTCGAACCCGATCGACCATCTCGTCCTTCGGAACGATCGCCTTGCCGGGGCGGTGGCCGCAGCGCTTCGCGCCGACCTGGTCTTCGATGTGAATCGCCGCCGCGCCGAACTTGATCATCGACTTCACCGTGCGCGCGACGTTGAACGCCGAAGCGCCGAAGCCGGTGTCGACGTCCACCAGAAGCGGCAGCGAGCACACGTCGGTGATGCGCCGCACATCGGTCAGCACGTCGTCGAGGCTCGAAATGCCGAGGTCGGGCACGCCGAGCGAGCCCGCGGCGACACCACCGCCGGACAGGTAGATCGCCTGAAAGCCGCTCTTCTCGGCAAGGATCGCGTGATACGCGCAGATCGCGCCGGGAACCTGCAGCGGCCGTTCGGCCGCGACCGCGGCGCTAAAGCGGGTACCGGCTGATGTCATCGAGTCACTCCTTGCTCGAGCGTGAACAGCGCCGCCGCGTCGTCGGGGATCGCGACACCGGCCGAACGCGCCTGCTGCAACACGGTCCAGCACAGACGGTACGAGCCGCGGTCGTGCAGACGCCCGCCGACGGCGATCGGCGCCCAGTCGGCGCGCTGCGCCGCGACGAGCACGCGCACCGCCTCGGCCACATCGTCCTGCGACGGTGACATCGCGCGCACGATCGGCTCGATCTGGCTCGGATGGATGCTCCACATGCGCAGGAAGCCGAACTCGTCGCGCGCGCGACGCGCATCCGCATAGACCGAGTCAGGATCGGACAACGCGCGGCAGACGCCGTGCGCGGGCACGACCGAATGGGCGAGCGCCGCGGCGGCGACTTCGCATTTCGCGCGCCGCATCAGCGGGTGGTCGAACTGGCCGGGACTGTCCATTGCGCTCGCCGCAATCGCGCCATGATGCGCGCTCACGAAATCGAGCGTGCCGAAATCGAGGCTCACCACGCCGGGAAGCGCCGCAATCGCCCATGCGTCGCGAACGCCGCCGTGCGTCTCGATCATGACGCTCACCGGGATCTCGCGGCCGAGGCTTCTGCGCGCGACCTCGAGCAGCAGCGCGTCGAGGAACGAGCGCACGTCGTCGACCGATTCGGCCTTCGGCAGCGTGACGAACGCGAGCCGGTCGCCGGCTTCTCCGACGAGGATCTCGAGCTCGGTGTGCCACGCCGGATGGCGGATCGGGTGCACCCGCGCGCCCATGCGGTCGTGACGATTGGCATCGCTCGCGACGAGCGAGGCGACCATCTGCGCGTGCTCGTGCTCGCGGCCAACCGGCGCGCCATCCTCGCAGTCGCCGGCGATGTCGAACACCGGCCCGCGCTCGGCTTGCAAGGCGAGCGCCTTGGCGAGGAATCGCTCGCTGCCGGCGTAATGCACGCACGGCGCGAGCGGCGGCAGCGGCCGCTCGTGGCCGTAGAGCGCAACGTGCGGGGCGAGTCGGGCGGTCACGGGGTCGCGTGTCAGCCGAGAAGCGGCGTGATCGCGGCGCGCTCCTCCTCGATTTCCTTCAGCGTCGCATTCATCCGCTCGCGCGAGAACTCGTCGATCGGCAGGTCCTGCACGATCGTGTATTCGCCGTTGGCGGTGGTCACCGGGAAGCCGTACATCACGTCGCGCGGGATGTCGTAGCTGCCGTCGGAGGGGATGCCCATCGTCACCCACTTGCCGTTGCTGCCGGTGAGCCATTCGCGCACGTGATCGATCGCCGCGTTGGCCGCCGAAGCGGCCGACGAAAGCCCGCGCGCCGCGATGATTTCCGCGCCGCGCTTGCCGACCTTCGGCAGGAACTCGTTGCGATTCCAGTTCTCGTCGTTGATCAGCGCCTTCAGTGATTGGCCGTCGACGGTCGCAAAGCGGTAATCGGCGTACATCGTCGGCGAGTGGTTGCCCCAGACGATGACCTTTTCGATCGAGCCGACCGGCTTGCCGCTCTTCGCGGCGAGCTGCGAGAGCGCGCGGTTGTGGTCGAGCCGCAGCATGGCAGTGAAATTCTTCTTCGGCAGCGACGGCGCCGACTTCATCGCGATGTACGCATTGGTGTTTGCGGGATTGCCGACGACGAGCACCTTGACGCCGCGGCTCGCGGACGCGTCGAGCGCCTTGCCCTGCTCGATGAAGATCTTCGCGTTCTCGGCGAGCAGGTCCTTGCGCTCCATGCCGGGGCCGCGCGGCTTCGCACCGACGAGCAGCGCAACGTCGGCATCCTTGAACGCGACTTTCGGATCGCCCGAGCCGGTCATCCCCGCGAGCAGCGGGAACGCGCAGTCCTCGAGCTCCATCATCACGCCCCGAAGCGCGGCCTGAACCTTGTCGATGGGCAGCTCCAGAAGCTGCAGCACGACCGGCTGGTCGCGGCCGAGCATTTCGCCGGCGGCGATCCGGAACAGCAGGCTGTAACCGATCTGGCCGGCAGCGCCGGTCACGGCAACGCGGACGGGTTTCTTCATGAGGGCCTCGAAGGAATGACGGTGCGGCGGGTCGGATGACGTCAGCATCCCGGCGGCAGGGCGAGGGCTTCGCTGCATTGCAGCAGGCGTCGTGGCGAAGGTCCGCCGGATCGACGCTATTGTAGGGCCGGGCGCTTGGCGGTGTCAACGCACTCTTGTATCATATGTTTGATATAAGACATGAGATGGACCCGGCACGCCCGGCGCGCAATAATCGCTGCGCTCGAGGCGTTGCTGCCTAACTTCGCCATGACCGTGACCACTCCGTCGTTCCAGCCGCTGTACGTTCAGATCAAGAGCCTGCTCGAGAAGAGCCTGGAGTCGGCCGAGTGGCGCCCGGGCGAAGCGATTCCGAGCGAGACGGAGCTCGCCGTGCGCTTCGGCGTGTCGCAGGGAACGGTGCGCAAGGCGATCGACGCGCTCGCCGACGAAAACCTCGTCGTGCGCCGCCAGGGCAAGGGAACCTTCGTCGCGACGCACACCGAAGAGCACGCGTCGATGTTCCGGTTCCTTCGCATCCGGCGCAACGACGGCAAGGACGAATACCCGGCGTCGAGGCTGGTCGACATCCGCCGCGCGAAGGCAACCGCGGAAACGGCGCGACTGCTCGAATTGAAGGCCGGCGACCCGGTGATCGTGCTGCGGCGGATCCTCGAGTGGGGCGGCGAGCCCGTCGTGCTCGACGAGATCACGCTTCCGGCCGCGCTGTTCCGCGGGCTCACAAGGGCGAAGTACGACGCGTACGAAGGGTCGATGTACAGCTTCTTCGAGACGCAGTTCGGCGTGCGGATGCTGAAAGCGCAAGAGAAGCTGCGCGCGATCGCCGCCGACGCCGCAAGCGCCGCGCTGCTCGCCGTCGAGGCCGGCACGCCGTTGCTCGCCGTCGACCGCGTGACGTTCACCTACGCCGACCGGCCCGTCGAGGTTCGGCGCGAGCTGTGCACGACACGAGCGCACCATTACGCGAACGAGCTCGGGTGATCGCGAATTTCGCCCTGCCTCCGGGTGCGGGTCCGCGCCGAATTCCGCTATACTTTGCGGCTGTGCACAACGTCCTGCCGTGCACGCTCCCTCCGCGCATCAAGGCCTGTCCATGCCCGCGTACGAGCGACCGCTGACGAAGCCGCGTCCCGTCTACCTGAATCTTTTCAGGATCCGGATGCCGCTGCCGAGCATCATCTCGTTCTTCCATCGGTTGACCGGCGCGGTGCTGCTCGTGTTCGGCATTCCGCTGATGCTCGCGGGCGTCGGCGCAAGCCTCGCGTCGCCGGACTCCTACGCAAGCCTCAAGCAGACGCTTGCGCATCCGCTCGCGAAGCTCGTGCTGATCGGATTCGTCTGGGCGTTCCTGCATCACTTCTTCGCGGGCATCCGGCACCTGCTGCTCGATCTGAACAAGGGCATCGAGCTCGCGCCGGCGCGCCAGTCGAGCGTGATCGTGCTCGCATTGAGCCTCGCGTTGACGCTGATCGCCGCGGTGAAGCTGTGGTGACGCGTCGCGAAGTCGTCGGCGCGCACTACGGCCTGTTCGACTGGCTCGCACAGCGCGTGACCGCGGTCCTGATGGCGCTCTACACGCTGCTGCTCGTCGGCATTGCGCTCGTCGCCGGCGGCATCGATTACACGCTGTGGCAGTCGCTTTTCGCGAACGCGGCGTTCAAGCTCGCAAGCTTCCTGTTCATGGTCTCGTTGCTCTATCACGCCTGGGTCGGCGCGCGCGAGATCTACATGGATTACGTGAAGCCGACCGGCATTCGCCTCGCGGTACAGGCGACGACGATCGCGCTGCTGATCGCCTATCTGGGCTGGACGATCCAGATCCTGTGGGGCGCGAAGTGACGAGCCTTCCTGTTCGCAAGTTCGACGCACTGGTCGTCGGCGCCGGCGGTTCGGGCATGCGCGCCTCGCTGCAACTCGCGGAGGCCGGGCTTTCGGTCGCCGTGCTCTCGAAAGTGTTCCCGACGCGCTCGCACACGGTCGCAGCCCAGGGCGGCATCGGCGCCGCGCTCGGCAACATGAGCGAGGACCACTGGATCTGGCACATGTACGACACGATCAAGGGCTCCGACTGGCTCGGAGACCAGGATGCGATCGAGTACATGTGCAAGATGGCGCCGCAGGTCGTCTACGAGCTCGAGCACTTCGGCATGCCGTTCGACCGCAACGCCGACGGCACGATCTACCAGCGGCCTTTCGGCGGCCATATGGCGAACTTCGGCGAGAAGCCGGTGCAGCGCGCGTGCGCAGCCGCCGATCGCACCGGCCATGCGATGCTGCACACGCTCTACCAGCGCAATGTCCGCGCGCAAACGCAGTTCTTCGTCGAGTGGATGGCGCTCGACCTGATCCGTGACGCCGACGGCGACGTCCTCGGCGTCACCGCGCTCGAGATGGAGACGGGCGAGGTGATGCTCCTGCAGGCCAAGGCGACGCTGTTCGCGACCGGCGGCGCCGGCCGCATCTTCGCCGCGAGCACCAACGCGTTCATCAACACCGGCGACGGTCTCGGCATGGCGGCGCGCGCCGGCGTTCCGCTGCAGGACATGGAGTTCTGGCAATTCCACCCGACCGGCGTCGCCGGCGCCGGCGTGCTGATCACCGAAGGCGTCCGCGGCGAAGGCGGCATCCTGCTCAACTGCAACGGCGAGCGCTTCATGGAACGCTATGCGCCGAACGCGAAGGACCTCGCCTCGCGCGACGTCGTCTCGCGCTCGATGGACCAGGAGATCAAGGAAGGGCGGGGTTGCGGTCCGGAAAAGGACTACGTGCTGCTCAAGCTCGACCATCTCGGGCCGGACGTCATCATGAAACGGCTGCCGTCGATCCGCGAGATCGCGATCAAGTTCGCGAACGTCGACCCGATCAAGGAGCCGATCCCGGTCGTGCCGACGCTGCATTACATGATGGGCGGCATCCCGACCAACATCCATGGCCAGGTCGTCGCGCCGCGCGACGGCAATCCGAATGCGCCGGTGAAGGGCTTCTACGCGGTGGGCGAATGCGCGTGCGTGTCGGTGCACGGCGCGAACCGGCTCGGCACCAATTCGCTGGTCGATCTGCTCGTGTTCGGGCGATCCGCCGGCAACTTCATCGTCGAGCAGAACCTGCGCGCGCAGACGCACAAGCAACTGCCGAAGGATGCCGCCGACCAGGCGCTCGCACGGCTCGCCCGTATCGACGGCGCGAGCTCGGGCGAGTCGGTCGCCGACGTCGCTGCGACGATCCGCAAGACGATGCAGGCGCACTGCGGCGTGTACCGCAACCAGCAGCTGCTGTCGGCAGGCGTCGAGAAGGTCATGGAGATCGAGCAGCGCGTTGCGCGCGTCGCGATCAAGGACAAGAGCCGCGTGTTCAACACGGCGCGCGTCGAGGCGCTCGAGCTCGACAACCAGATCGAGACGGCGAAGGCGACGATCGTCTCCGCGGCGGCGCGGCGCGAGTCGCGCGGCGCTCAGGCGCGAAGCGATTTTCCCGACCGCGACGACGCGAACTGGCTGAAGCACACGCTGTGGTTCCGTGACGCCAACCGGCTCGAGTACAAACCGGTCAACCTGAAGCCCGTCAGCGTCGACGCGTTTCCGCCGAAGGCGCGCACCTACTGAATTGCTGCGTTTACTGCAACCTCTCAACACGAAGGCCACGAAGGACACGAAGAAAGGCAAAAAACGCATTGTTTGACCGGCGTCATGCCCATCCGGCCAGCTTCGTGTTTGATAATGCCAGTTAGGGTTTTCTTCGTATTTCTTCGTGTCCTTCG